>Ga0184637_10000242_pt1 | contig 40119 bp, 31 predicted proteins | sample PLM3_127_b2_FD_133143 | JGI IMG/M metagenome (GOLD analysis project Ga0184637, IMG submission 133143) | Groundwater sediment microbial communities from an aquifer in East River, Colorado, USA - PLM3_127_b2 | ecosystem: Environmental > Terrestrial > Soil > Riparian zone | place: USA: East River... | reverse complement strand
TCTCGACTACATCGCTCGAGCCATTCTGCAATCGCCTCGGGCCGACGCCGCGCTCCTTCCGGAGGTGCTTGCCCTCGAGGACCGGCTGCACGCGATCGACGTCGCGCTCGAAGGCGATTCGACCCTCCGCTCGCGGTCGGAGTCGACGCTGCCTGCAATCGCCGACAGAGTGGACGACGTCGTCTCGGGTCACTGGACGTCGACTTCGGCTCCCACCGCGACCGAGCGCGAGGCCTGCCGGATCGCGGGCGCGGCGTTCGAGCCGGTTCTCGAGGACCTGCGTCGTCTTCTGGAAGACGACATCCCGGCGCTCGAGGCGAAGCTCGACGACGCGGGAGCCCCGTGGACTCCGGGCCGTATCCCGCGATGGAGGCGACCTTCGTCATGAATCCTCGAGTCACTCCTGCATCAGAATGAACGCTGCAAAGAAACTCACCACGAGAATCATGACGGCTAGTACCCGCACTTTTCTGCGAAGTTCGGAGGAGTCGTGCAGCTCCCCGAGCCCGCACCAATCGCGGGCCGCGGTGATGGCCGAGCCAATCCTTCCGAGAGCGCGTGGCGGTTGCCACTTGGACGCGGCTTCCGCTACTCGGAGCAGGGCGACGACGGGGACGGAGATCGAGAGGTAGCTGAAGGGAACGACGAGAAGCGCACCCGCCGAGTAGCCGGCGATTGTGAGAAGCCACGTAGCATTGTCGACCGGCGTGACCATTAGACCTACGACGACGACACCGAACGATGCGGCGACGACTCCTGAAACGGCGAGGGTGAACTTCAGGATGTTCCGGCCCGTCCGGATCCACCAGGGGAAGCCCGCGGCCACCCTACGGCGCCACCAGTCGGAAACCTTGGGGTCGAGCTGCCTCACCGCGCCCTCATCGAAGGTCGCGATCTCGCGCCAGATCTCCTGCATCGCCGCCGAGACCCCATGATGACAGGCGGCCCACAAGAGCAGGTTCAGGCGAAACGGCCCGACGAGAAGGCTGGCCGCCACCGCCCGCTTGTAACGAAGAGATTTCTTCGGCCATCCCGAGGCTTCCTCCCTCAGCGCGTCGATCAGGTCGCTCGCACGAAGGATCGAAAGCCAGGAATCGACGATTTGGACGTCGTCCGGGCTCCGGTGCTTGCGGCGTTCGGTCCAGTCGAACACGGCATCCATGGCTCGAACGAGTGACGGAGGCGGTGATAGCTCGCGGTCGTGGAGAGTCCAGAGGGTCCACTCCTCGAACCGCCATTTGGTCTCGATGGCCACCATCGACGGAAGGGATCGGATTTCCTCCCAGGAGAAGAGCGCCCGGTTGTCGTCCTTGTCATAGAGCGCGCGAAGAAGCTGCAACTTCAACTGGTCCAGCCGGCTCTGCTGTCCGGGAGGCGGCGTCTCCTCTTCGAGCGCCGACAGCGCTGACACCGGCTCGCCTTCGAAGGGTTCGCTGAACGAGGGTTCCTCTTCCTCGTCCGGGCCCCAGTACAACGGGGTCGGCGCCTCCGGCTCAGAGCTCGCGAGCGCGAGCTCGTATGCTTCGCGGAGCCGTTGAAACCCCTCCGGGTCGTCCTCGGGGTGGGTTTGCTTGAGCTTCTGCGCGTAAGCTCGTCGAATGGCGGATCGGTCGCGCGTGGGAGCGAGCCCCAGGATCTTCCAGAGGTTCATGACGACCCGTACCGATGAAACTGCACAGGCTCGTCAGAGGTAGGACTCACTATCGAAGCGGTCCATCACGGCCACGAGCTCTTCCCGCGCCCGCTCGATCTCCTTGACGTTCTGGCTCTTCAGCACCGCGTCGAAAGCCGCGATCTGCTCGCCGAGGAAATCTCTCTCCTGAGAAAGGAGCTGCTCGTACAGGCGGTCGGCGCGAGCCATCACCGCCCGGTTCTCGGACTGCTCGCGGGGGTGGATTTTGAGGGCCGCGAGCGCCTGCAGGCGTTCGTCGATCTGTTCCGCCGTCAGGACGCCCGGAGACTCCTCGATGACCAGTCGTCGCATCGTGCCGGTGCTCGTGACCGTCGCTTCGACTTCGAGAAGGCCGTTGACGTCGTAGGTGAAGCGAACGTCGATGGATTCCTCTCCGGGGGGCTTCGGGGGAACGGCAACGGTGATGGCTCCCAGGAAGACGTCGTCCTTCACCCGTCGAGCCTCGCCCTGGTAGATCGCCACTCGAACCTCGCGCTGCCGGTCGTGGAGAGTGTAGACGCGATCGATCCGACTCGCGGGGACGACCACGTTCCGGTCCAAGATTGGAAGGAAGTGACCGTCCTCGAAGCTCGCGCCCATTCGTTTCGACACTTCGATTCCCAGGGTGTACGGACAAACGTCGGTGATCACCACTTCCGAGAGCGATCGGTCCCTCGCCTTGAGGCCCGCCTGGATGGCGGCGCCGAGAGCCACCGTTTCATCGGGGTGGAGTTGGGTATGGGGAAAACGGCTGAACATCCTCGACACCAGCTTGCGGACGACGGGCATCCGCGTCGCTCCTCCCACGAGCACGACCTCGGCCAGCTCCGTCGAGCGTATCCGGGAATCTCTCAGCGCCCTTTCGATCGGCGTCGCCAGTCGTTTCAGGAGTGGGTCGGCGAGCTTCGCGAAGCTCTCTTCGGAAACCGTCCAGCTCAGCACGCGGTCTTCCAGCCGGAGACTCATCGTCGAGGAGTCTTCGCGGCTCAGCGCGCGCTTGACGCGCTCCGCCTCCGCGCGCAGCGCCGCGCGCAGCTTTCCCTGGAAATTATCGGTCGCCACACCCTCGGATTCGGCCTGCCGCAGGAAACCGGAGACGAGAACGTCCACGAAGTCCTCTCCTCCAAGAAGGTTGTCTCCCGCGGTCGAGCGTACTTCGATGACTCTCTCGAAGAGCTCCAGGACCGAGACGTCGAACGTCCCGCCTCCGAGATCGAACACCAGGAACTTGGTCTCGCTGTCACGTTCATGAAGTCCGTAGGCGAGGGCGGCGGCCGTCGGCTCGTTGAGGAGGCGCTCCACCCGAAGCTTCGCCAGTTGGCCCGCGATGCGCGTCGCCTTTCGCTGCCGGTCGTTGAAGTAGGCGGGAACGGTAATCACCGCCTCGGTGACTTCTTCCCCGAGCCAGGCTTCGGCGTCCGCTTTCAAGCTTTTCAGCACCAGAGCCGAGAGCTCCTCGGGGCGAAACGAAGTCCTGTCGAGGCGGATGACGCGCTCGCTTCCCATGTAGCGCTTGAAGGCGGCGGCGGTCAACTCGGGGTGCGTGAGCAGCCGCTCGCGGGCGGCCGCGCCCACGAGGATTTCGCCGCCGTCGTCGAGGCCCACGACCGAAGGCGTGAGCACCTGGCGCAACGCATTGGGGATCAGCTGAGGACGCCCGTCTTTCCACACCGCGACCAGACTGTTGGTCGTTCCAAGGTCGATGCCGACGATCATGCCCCTTCCAAGGATAGCGAACTGAGGAAGCATGCGCTAGAAACCGGGAAACCCGCTGAAGTCGCTCCGGCACGAGTGAGTCTGGTGCTTTGAACCTCGGCGAGGATTTGATCATGTTGATGCGGGCTGACCGGCCGCGGTGAAATCCCTTTTCTTCCCCAGCGCGAGGCCGATACCGGCGAGGAGGCTCAGAAGAACGATTCCGAAGGGCATCCCGGCCCTCAGGTGTCCCGCGATGTGCTCCCCCACCGAGATACCGGACGGCTGAAAACCCTCGCCGGGCGAATGGAAGTAGCTCGGGACGCCGAGGCCCGAAGTGACGAGAATCCCGTAGACCACGACCAAGCTCGTAAAAACCGCGAGCGTGCTCCCGATGAGGATCGCGTGTTTATATCCGCTGAATCCGCTCGCCGGCGCGCGGTAGCCGTAATAGAGAGAAAGCACGAGGGCCACCAAGGTCAAGCTGGTTGGCCAGGTTCCCCAACCGTAGGGCGCGCCGAGCGCTCCCACGAGCGTCCGCAAGACGGCGATCGCCGCGAGCCAGACGAAGGCGTTTCGGAGATAGCCGAGATGAAAAGAGAGCGCAAATCCCAGACTCGCCAGGGCCCATAGAAAGACCGTCGTGCCCAACATCGCGAGGAGCTGGCCGATGACGTGATCCGGAACACTCATTCCGCCGGGCATGAGGCCCGATCCCGGCGCGTGGAAGTAGCCGTGAAGGCCCCCCTGCGACTCGACCACGATGGCGGTGATGATGAAGCCGTACATCGTGACCGCGAGGGCGAACGCCATCGGAAGCAACTGCCGATAGCGACCGAAGCCCGTCACCCGGGCGAGATGACCGTAGATGACGGCGAGGACCCAGCCGAGGATCGTCAAACTGGCGAGATGGGTCGACTTCTCGTAGGACACTCCCGAGAGCCCCAGGGCAAACCGAACGACGCCCATGACGAGAATGAGAATGATTCCGATGCGTACGAAGAAAAAGTAGTCACGAAGGCTCTTTCCGAAAATCAACATGGCTCACCTCTCGACGGGATATACCTCATTTCGGGAGTTCTGTGGTGAAATGACGCCGGGACAATGAACCGACGCGCGTTTCTCGCGGGCGCTCTGGGGCTCTCCCTCGCAGAAGGGCGTGAAACGAAGAGAGCTTCGACCCGGCTCATCCTCCTCGGGACCGGCGGCGGGCCGCGGCCGCGCAAAGCGAGCTCGGGGTCGTCCCAGGTCATCGTAACGAACGGGGCGAACGGGACGGCATACGTCGTCGATTGCGGCGACGGCGTAGCGCGCCAGATGGTCTTCGCCGACGTGCCGGTTGCTTCTCTCCGGCACGTCTTCATCACCCATCAGCATTCGGACCATACCGCCGATTACGGCAACCTGATCTGGCTCGCGTGGACCGCCGGGCTGCGAACCCGGGTTGACACGTGGGGGCCGCCGCCTCTCGAGCGCATGACGAAGCTCTTCTTCCAGATGAACGCGTACGATATCGAAGCTCGAGTCGCGACCGAAGGACGGGTGGCGCTCGAGCCTCTCGTCCAGGTCCACGAGCTCGGTGAGGGCGGCCTCGTCATGGAGGACGAGAACCTGAAGGTGACGGCGGCCCTCGTGGACCATCCTCCCATGGTGCCCGCGTTCGCCTATCGGTTCGACGCACCCGACCGATCGATCGTCATTTCCGGGGATACGAAGCGTTCCGACAACCTCGTCGAGCTCGCGCTGGGCGCCGACGTCCTCGTTCATTCCGCGCTGTACCTCCCTGCCCTCGACCGCCTGGTGGCGAGGGTCGGAAACGCGCCGGGTCTCAAGGAAAGCATCCTCTCTCTCCAGGCCCCGGTAGAGGACGCGGCGCGCGTCGCCGAGGCGGCGGGTGTGAAGACCCTCGTTCTCTCTCATCTCATTCCCGCGGACGATCCCGAGGTGACCGAGACGATGTGGCTCGACGCCGCTCGCGCTCATTTTCGGGGGCCGGTCATCGTGGGCAAAGACTTGATGGAAATCTAGGGTCGAGATGGCCGCGGTCGCCGGTATCGCTTGTGTCGGATGCGGAGCGATGTTCGCGGACCAGGAGGGTCCGACGCATCGTTACATGGAGTCTTCGCCCGGCTGCTGGGCGGTCTACGGCGAGGTTGTGGCTCGGGAGTACTCCGATCTCTCTTATGCATCGCTCCACCGCTTGACCGTCGATACCTATGCCGTGCAGCACCCCGGACGACCCTCGGCTCAGAGCATTCAGTCCGTGGCGCTGCACCTGATAAGTCTCTGCCTGGTTCTCGAGCGGGGTCGTCGAGCCGGCGCGCGCGACGGCGTTCCTTCAGGCCGCCGCCGAGCCGAAAGGCCGATTCGTTTGGCTCGCACCTCCCGCATCCCGCGGCGCGGTCACGGCCAAAGACGTCCACGCAGCTGGCGACGCCCCGGAGAACAAGAAGCTCGTCCGGGCCTGGGCGGAGTGCGCGTGGGCCTCCTGGTCCCCGCATCACTCCACGATTTACGGCTGGCTGCTGGCTCGGGAGTCGCGACGTGGCGGGTGAGCGTCGGTATCATAAAAAATACATCCATTTTTGGTCAAATTTACTGCGCAGTGATTTTCGACGATCGACGTGATTCTGGAATCCACAACACGGTCGCTTAGCTGCAGATCGTTTAATAAGTCAATTGTTTTACAGTAGTTACAGTATTTTTCAAAGTCCAATGAAGTGCTCTCCTGACGATTCGAGTTTCTCGCCCCGCCCGCCTTTTGAGCGGCTCGTTGCCCGCGACTGAGGAGTCCGCCGGGCGGTCTCGACGGGCGCGTTTCTGTTCGGTACACTGAAGTCAAACTTCTCATCGAACCGTGCACCCTTCGCAGTCGGACTCGGCACAGGAGACCCCCCATGCCTGTTTCGAAGATCGTCGTCATCGGAGGCGCTTTCAGCGGACCCGCGGCTGCGGCCCGGGCCCGTGAGACCGACGAGCGCGCCGAGATTCTTCTCCTCGAGCGAGCGTCGGAGGTGAGCTACGCCATCGGCGGGCTCGCCCACGCACTCGGAGGCGAAGTCGATTCGCTGGCGAAGCTCGATCGCGAGAAAGCCCGGTTCTTCCGGGACAACTACAACGTGGAGGTGAGGACCGGGGTCGAGGTCACCGGCATCGACGCTGTGAGACACGTGATCGACGCTTGCGGAAAAAACATCCCCTACGAGCGTCTCGTCGTCGCCACCGGCGCGCGGTCGATCGTTCCTCCGGTCGAGGGACTCTCGAAAGCCGGCAACGTCTTCCGATTCCGGAGGCTTTCCGACCTCAAGGGCATCCTGCGGCTTCTCGGGCGCGGCGCGAAGCGCGTCGCGATTCTCGGCGGAGGCTATTTCGGGGTCGAGGCCGCCGACGGTTTCCTGCGCCGGCGCTCCAAGGTGCGAGTGGCGCTCGTCGAGCGCGGCGAAAGGATCTTACAGGACTTTTCTTCGTGGGCAAGCCTTCGCGCTCAGGAGAGTCTGGAGGCGGCGGGGGCGAAAGTCCTTGTGAACCGGACGCTCGTGTCCGTTTCCGGCGGCAAGACGATACGCGAGCTTCGATTCGACGACGGCACGACGCTCGGTACGGATCTGGTCGTCGTCGCCGCCGGCGTCGAGCCGCGCACCGAGCTTTTGAGAAGCGCGGGCGCAAGGACAAACGCCGACGGCTCTCTCTGGATCGACTCTCGCTGCGCCACGACGCTTCCGGACGTCTATGCCTGCGGGGTGGCGGTTGGTGTCGAGCACGCCGTCACCGGCAAGACGTTCTGGACGGCGCAGGCCGCGGTCGCGGATCGAACGGCGCAGGTCGCGGGAGCGAATGCCGCGGGGGGGGACGAGAAGCTCCGCGGGATGCTGGGGACGTCGATCGTCCGGGCCTCGGACGTCGTTCTCGCGCGGACCGGCTGGACCTCCGGCGCCGACCCCGAGGTCGGTGCCGCTCGTATCCATGCTCCGAACCACGATTCGTTTCTCTCCGGCGCCTCCGACCTGTCCGTCGAGATCCATTTCGATCGGAGGCAAGGCCGTCTCCTTGGAGCCGAGGTGGTGGGAGGGCCGGGAACCGACAAGCGAATCGACGTCCTCGCGGCGGCGATCCTCGGCAAACTCGGCGTGTCCGATCTGGCCCGGATCGACCTTGCCTACCAGGCGCCGTTCGCCGTCGCCCGCGATGCCGTGAACGTCGCGGGAACGGTGGCTTCCGCCTCTCGATCAGGAAAGGCGAGGGCCTACTCCGCGGCGGAGGTCGAAGGAGCGAAGGATCTCGTCGTCGTGGACGTCGACGGGAAGCGCGGCCGTGGAGCTTCCGCGATCCCGCTCGAGGAGCTGCGAGGAAGTCTCCCGGAGCTTCGTCGGCTCGCCGAGAAAGGTGCTTTGGTGTTTCGCTCCGAGACCGGCCGCCGCGGGTATCTCGCCGCGTGCATCGCCAGAGGTTCGGGCATCGCCTGCGGATACCTTTCCGGAGGCACGCGATGACGATCTGGCGCGAGCCCGACTCCCTCGACCGCGGAAGATTCGAGCCCGAAGCCGTGTTCGAGGCCGGTCTTCTGAACCATCACGTGTCCTCGACCGCCTACCCCGTCGCCCACGATTCCACGTGGCGACCCTATCGGGTCCGGCGTGAGGAGATGGAGACGACGACGGTCGCCGCACTTCGCTCGATCTCCGAGCTCGGCCTCTATGCCCATATCCCTTTCTGCGAGACTCGCTGTTCCTTCTGCGAGTACACCGTGACCCGGCGCTCGGAGCACTCGGGCGTCGCCGCCTATATGGACGCACTCCTCTCGGAGCTCTCTCTCTACGATGAGGCGATCGAGCTCGGGACGAAGACCCTCGCGGGGTTCGACATCGGCGGGGGAACGCCGTCATTCGTCCCGGCGGACGAGATTGCCCGCCTCGTCTCGGTCGTGCGCGAGCGGGCGAGGTTTCGCGAGGGCGCCGACATCAGCATCGAGACCACGCCCAAGATCGCGGCCGCCGAGCCTTCGAAGCTTCGCGCCTACCGCGAGTCGGGGATCGATCGCATCAGCATGGGCATCCAGGTCATCGAGCCCGATCTGCTGAAGGTACTGAACCGGGAGGCGAACGGCGCCGAGACCCATGAGGCCGCGGTCGGCAACATCCGCGACGCAGGGTTTCGCAGGCTGAATCTCGATCTGATGTATGGGTTCAAGGACCAGTCTCTCGAGAGCTGGCGAGCCACGGTGCGCCACGCCATCGATCTCGGCCCCGAATACATCACGCTCTACCGGATGCGCTACAAGCTCACGCGGATCTCTCACCAGGCGCCCGCGGTGACGCTCGAACGGGTCCGGCCCATGGAGAGGCTCGCGAAGGCCATGCTCCTCGACGCCGGCTTTTTCGCGACTCCCGGCAAGACGACCTGGAGCCGCGTTCCCGGCGACGTGGGAACGAGCTCCTACCTCGCGCGCCGGGTGACGGAGGGCCTTCCCTACCTCGGGCTCGGTCTCGGCGCCCAGACCTTCACCGACACCACCATCGCCTACAACGACGGCGCCGCCGCGAAGTCGCTCCCGCCCTACTTGAGGAGCGTCGAAGCGAGGAGGCTTCCGATTCAGGACCTCTACGACCTCCCCGCGGTCCAGATGATGGGGAAGATGTGCTCGGTGAGCTTCTACTTCGGTGAGATCCACCTCGCCTCGTTCGAGCGTAAGTTTGGCGTCACACTGGAAGACGCTTACCCTGAAGCGGTCCACTTCGTGCTGCGCGAGGGGCTCATGGAGTACTCCGCCGACGAGGACACGCTCCGGCTGACGGCCTCCGGGTGCGATCACAAAAACGGAATCCACGCGCTCTTCTACGCGCCGTCGATTCAGCGGTATCTCCTCTCGCGCGATCCCGAGCAGGCGGAGGATTTCGAGCGGCACCGAAGGTCCGCCCGAAGGCTCGCCGACGAGCCGGTCCCCGTTTGACCGTGTTTGATTTCGCGAACATCCTCTTCGCCGGCCCCTGCAACCGCGCCTGTCCGTGGTGTATCGGGAGGAAACTCCCGGCGCGGGTCAACGAATCGAACCTCGACCTCTGGCCCCTCCGGAGTCTCGATAGCTTCATCGCGAAGGTGAACGATGAGAGGGTGCCGGAGATCGTTTTCACCGGAACCGTGACCGATCCGCATCTCTATCGATACGAAGGGGAGCTCATAGAGGAGCTGCGGCGCCGGCTCCATCCCGCCGCTCGGATCTCGGTCCACACAAACGGCGTCCTCTCGTTGAAGAAGCTCGCGGTCTTCAACCTCTACGATCGCGCCGCGATATCCTTCCCCTCGTTCGAGCCCAGGATCTACGACAAGCTCATGGGCTCGCGGCACGTTCCCGACCTCGCGCGCATCCTGGATCGGGCCGCGATCCCCGTGAAGGTCTCCGCGGTCGTGAACGAGCACAACGAACCGGGAGTCGAGGAGTTCCTCGAGAGATGCCGCGCCATCGGAGTTCAAAGGCTGGTCCTGCGCCGGCTCTTCTCTGAAGGGGCGGACACTCGTCCCTGGCCTTCCTTCGGCGGCCTTCACCCGGCCGGCCAGTACCGGGGGAATCCGGTGATGGACTTCTCGGGCATGGAGGTCACCCTCTGGAGCTTCGAAGCGAGCACCTGCCGGAGTCTGAACCTCTTCGCCGACGGGACCCTCGGAACGTCTTACCTCCTCACGGAGACGAAGGAGCTGCAGCGCACCGGCCGCCCTCGTCTGGACGTGCGCGAATCAATCTGTTAGGGTTTCCCGCCATGAACGAGCGTTTCTTTGGTTCGATCGTTTTTCTGGCCGCTTTCTCGCTCGCCCTCGGCGGCTGCGGCGATGAGGAAAGCGGAGGGGCGGGAGCCGCGAGCGTCACCCTCACGACACCCGGTGTCGTAGGCCCCAACTCCGCGTCTCCCGTCGGCGATACCCAGCCGACCCTCACCGTCACCAACGCCACCGCCAGCAACGGCGCGGCGCCGACGTATTCCTTCCAGGTGGCGAGCGATCAGGGCTTCGGGAGCATCGTCGTCCAGGTCTCGGGAGTCGCTCAAGGCTCGGGCCAGACGAGTTGGGAAGTGAGCCAGCCTCTCACGGACGGCTCCTATTTCTGGAGGGCCCGCGCCGACGCTTCCGGCGTCGCCGGCCCGTTCTCCGCCGTCGCTCAAGTGGCGATTCTCGGAATCGGAGGCGGCCCGGGCGAGTCGATCGTTGTCTCCGACGACCTCATGCGCGGGTCGACCGTGGCGATAGCGAGAGGGGGCGGAACGCTCACCTCCGGGGGCTGGCGAGTGGATTCCAACAACGACTTCCTGCGCTACGAAGTGCCGGCGGTCGAGCGCGGCTACGTGCAGTGGCAAAACGTCGGGCTCACCCCCCAGGGGATCGCCGACAGCCGAATGTTCTTCGGAATGTGGGATCCAACGGCTGGCAGTTTCCGGACGAATGCGTTCCGGGTCAACCTCCAGCACGCCTGGCCGCCGGACCACAATCCACCCTGGATCCGACTTCGGTGGATTTCCCAGGGCCACCAGGAAGACGGCGGCTACAACTTCAACAACTGGGATCCCGGGGCGGTCTACACCTGGCGGGTCGAATGGGGTCCGGACGGCGAGGACGAGCTCGCGCGGGTGTTGCTCGATGGGGTCGAGGTCATCCGTTTGCCGTACCTCCACTCGTACCAGCCCAACGTCCACTGGATCGAGCTCGGTGTCGAGGAAAGGCGCGAGTCGATCATCAATCTCGTCTACCGAAACTTCGCGGTGGTCCGTCGGTAGGCGCCGTTCTATTCACAATCGTATTTGGTCGACGAAGCACCATCCCCAGTTCTCGCCGCGCTCCATGGAGCGCATGATCGGATGGACCGTCTTCTCGTAGTGCTTGGTAGCGTGCCGGTTCGGGGATGAGTCGCAGCAACCTACGTGCCCGCAGCTCATGCAGGCCCGGAGGTGGATCCAGCGATCTCCGGTTCGAAGGCAGTCTTCGCATCCCGCCGCACTCGGGTAGACCTCGCGAATCTCGCCCAGATGTCCGCAGGCGCTCCCGTCCTTCACCACGAGCTCGACAGGTCTTTCGCTGTCGATCCACTCCGCTCGCTGTGGTGACGGACCGGGAAGAACCAGCGGCGAGCCGGAGGCGGCGAAGAGCGGCGCGGCCTCGGCGAAACCCGCGGCGCTCCCCTCGATCGCGACCTCGTCTCCCGGCAGAAGTCTCTGCCGCTCCAGCTCCGCCGCAATCTCGGCCCCGCGCCGTTTGAGCGAGACGAGGCGCACTCCGAGCCGGCCCTCGAGGCCGAGCTCTTCCCAGGTGCGACCCGCGACGGCCGCGCCGGGGCGGATGCCGACGGTCCGGATCGAGAGGCAGTCCTCCGCGAGCGTGCAGGGAGCGACGCTCTCTTTCGCTTCGCCCGCCTCGATCGCGGCGTAGCTTCCGCTCCGGATCGCCTCTTCGTAGCGCAGGATCTCTTCCGCGGAAACGCGGTAGTCGTGGAGGGCCTCGGAGAAAAGAGCGACGATCCCCTCGAGCTCGTCCGCCACCACCCGATCGGCCCCGGCCGCGAGGAGAGGCTCCGCTTCCGCATGGTAGCGGGTGCGGACCACGATGCGCGCGAGGGGATTGAGGCTTCGGGCGACCGAGACGATTCGGCGCGCCATCGCCGGCTCATCGTCGGCGACGACCAGCATCTTCGCCCGCTCGATGCCCGCGTGCTGAAGAGTTCGCGCCCGGCTCGCGTCTCCTCTCAGAACCGGAAGCCCTTCGGCCTCCGCCGAAGCCGCCCCCGCGGGGCTAAGCGTCGTAATCAGGAACGGGATCTTGGAGCCGTCGAGGACCCGCGCCAGACGGCGCGCCGCTTCGCCGTACCCCGCCACGATCACGTGGTCCGCCCTCGGCGCGCCGGGAGAGGGGAGAGGCCCCTCCGGCTCTTCCGGCATCGATCGCGCCATGGTGCGCTCGATGGCCGACGCGGAGCGCGCCCCCAGCGACGTGAGAAAGGGAGTCGCCACCATGAGGACCACGGTTGCGGCGATGAATGCCTGCGAGCCCTGGGCCGCGTCCCCGGCGGGGGAGAGCCCGGCCTCTCTTCCCGCGCGCTCGAGGACGAACGAGAACTCTCCCACCTGCGCGAGCATGAGCCCGACCGCGCTCGCGAGGGGGAGTGGATAGCCGAGGGCGGCGACGCTCGCGGTGGTGGTCGCGACCTTGATCGCGAGAACCGCGGCCACGAATGCCACAACCGCCGGAAGATGCAGGACGACGAAGCCGAGATCGAGGAGCATCCCGACGGAGACGAAAAACGTCGCACTGAAGAGGATCTGAAGGGGAAGGATCTCCCCGAGGGCGTGCTCGGAAAAGCGGCTCTCGCTCACCACCAGCCCCGCGAAAAACGCGCCGAGCGAGAGGCTCACTCCGGCGAGGCTCGTGAGGTAGGCCGTTCCGAAGCAGACTGCGATGACCGTGAGAAGGAAGAGCTCGGGCGAGCAGGTTCGCGCGACGGCCTCGAGCATCCGGGGCATGAGCCGGCGCGCGACCAAAAGCGTAAGCGCGATGAGGGCCGCGGCCTTTCCGAGCGCGACCTGTCCGCGGGGAGACGAGGCCTCACCCCGTCTCTCGAGGAGCTTCAGGACGATCGCGGTGGAAGAGAGCGCGACGAGAAAGCCGGTGAAGACCCCCGTCTTCCAGTCGACGCCGAAGATCGCGAGAAGACCCGTAGTGGCAAGCGTCGCAAGCCCCACCTGGAGCCCGCCGCCCGCGAGGATCAGCGTCTTGATGCGCGCGAGCTTCTCGAGGCTGAACTCGATGCCGATGGTAAAGAGAAGGAGGATCACGCCCATCTCGGCGGCGGAGTCCACGATCTCCTGGTCCATCACCAGCCCGAGCCCATGGGGGCCGATGACGATTCCCGCGAGGAGGAACCCGACGATGGGAACGAGGCCGAAGCGGGAAGATACGTAGGCGATGAGCGCCCCGGCCACGATGAGGGTCACGACCTCGGGCAGAAACGCGGGGATCCCGGCGGCAAGGACGTGCACCATGTCGAAAGCGCGAGTGTAGCGCCACGCAGGTGAGACGTCCAAGCAGCGGAGTGAAAGTCGGCGTCCTAGCGGGCGCTCCGTGTTGCCGGGTGCGTCGGTCGCGTCCAGAGGCCGGCCTTCGCCATTTTGTCAGCCGCCACGACGAAATCGAAAGCTTCGTCCCCGAGAGAACCATTGCACCCACCGGGAGGCGGAGAGGGCTCAAACCCCGCCGAGAGCCTCCTCCCCGGCTGATCTGGCGGCCCGCTGTGACAGTTATCAATATCTCGGGCAGTCGTCCGCTGCATATTGGCCTCTCCGTTGCACGCCCCCACACAAGGTCTTCCGTGTGCGACTCTTGGAACGTTCGATTTCCAGATATATTGAATATCTGACTCCCTCGTACAGAATACCCTATACTCTTCCCGTTCACTTAAGAGTTAGCCGGAAGCGACTCTCAGTAATTGGCAGAACCGTTGAGAATTGTTTGGTTCGAAACGAGGCCGCGCCCCTTCAAAGTTCCACGCAGAGCCCGCAGTCATCGCGAGCAAGTCGGCTCGCTGCTCGTATGCGAGCGACGCCGACGGAGCGCAAGCAGCCCATACATCATCCGTTTCGAAGGCCCCGTACACATTAGGGAGGACGTCGATCGCATTCTTTCCGAGGCTCTCACCCTCGCTCAAGAGCTCGATCACATCTGGACGTATGTCGCCGGGGTGCCGCTATTCCCAACGGTAACGACACTCACCATTCCGAACGCGCCACTTGGTTGGGTATCCAACATCGATCAAGTCAAGACACGGCTTCCGGTTACGAGAGCACACCTAGCACGGCTGCGCGTCCGCAGTACCTATTTGGTCACTTTGCCGCATTTTCCTCTGAAGCCGGCGCTTGTCGCCGCTCGTGCGCTTCGCTCCGCGGACGAGGTGACACGGTTCCTTGTCGATCTCCACGTAGCATCACTTCGCGAAAGTACGCCGTCATCATCCATGGTGTTTCTCGCGAAGGCTCTTGAACTTGTCCGCGCCTTACTCCCCGGCCGCACTGACGCAGCGCGACAGCAGCAACTACCATCGGCGGCCCAAATTCAGCTGCGTCGCTCCCTTCACTGGCTTTATGAGGTCGCGAACCGTCGGGTCGAAGTACGACACGTCGTTGCGGATCCCATCCGACGCGAACTGCACCCAAGGCTAGCCCCACAAGAGAAGCGAGACTTCGAGTCTGACGGTGATTTGGTGGTCCGTTCCGTAATCTGCGACCGTCTACACATCCCACTCATTCTTCGCGGCCGTTCGTAGGCATCCTTGGTACGACCACAAATCCGTCTAACCCATCGCTGAAGCAGACGGTCGGCACGACCGTCTGACTCACAGCAAGAAGGGTATACTTCGATCACAGTAGCCGACCGCTGCTTAGCTTTTCGTTATACCCTGGTCTGCCGGATGGACTGAACTCTCAATACTCCTCCGCCGGTTACGGCATCTCCGCTTCTTCGTTCGCATCTCCCGTCCCGACTTCGATCAAACCGGCTTTCTTTAAGAGTTCTCTCGCCGCTTCTGGTGTCAAGTCTCCATCCTTGACAGCAATGGCGATCTTGAATAATTCGACAGACGATATCAGACCTATGCTCTGCTCTTCGGCAGCGTCGACCACCTCTTCGTTTCCGCTGTACAATGCGGGACGCGACTGTGGATGCGTATTTAGGTCGTGATTCACGATGAGCAAACCACTGACACGCTCAGCGTTCGGTACCAGATCGCGGCGTTTGTAGATAGTTGCTAACCGCCCGAGAAGACTGCTGAACTCGGTCGGTTTGGGATTCTTTCTGACGGTCCCAGTTACTTCCGTGATCGCGAGGAAGTCACCGTCGGCCACCCAAAAATCCTCTTTCCTAATGGCGCCCTTCACTTTTTCGTCGATGTCGTCAACCGAGAAGCCAAGGTACTCAAGGGTTTTCTTGACGTTCGATGAGAGTCGGTTCTCTAGCTCCGGAGCCTGCTCCGTCGCGACCAAGATCCTTCGGATAAACCCGAACGCTTCGTCGATCTTGTTTTTTTCCGCCTGTTTCGCGTCTATGAACGCTTCCGTTTCTGCGATCTTCGCTCGAATCGCGTCCTCAACCTCCCGCTCCTCCTTAAACGTAAATTCACCGCTGCGAAACCAGGTCTGGCCGGATTTGTCTGGAAACAGGTCTGGTCGGACTTCCACAAGGGCGTCGAGGATTGACGCCAGCGCGCGGGCATTGTTCTGGTCCTGCGGCAACACTATGTAGATTGGCTTGTTGCTCGCTTCGTCGTACATGGCACCATAAGCGGCAACCTCGTCTCCATTCTTAGTTACCAACACTGGAATATGGTGGACGGGATAGGATCGCGTTTCGGCCCACCGAAAATACTCTCCCACAGGCAGCAACACGCTGTTTTTCAACCGACCAATGGCGTTGTGAATCTCGGGCACGCAGAACGACCCGATGGCCGTCGTTTCGAAAGCCGAGACGCCGCCGTGCGCTACGGTCGTTTCCAGCTCATCCAGCCCTCCAAGCGACAGGCGCGGGATTCCGCTCGAGCCGCCAGTGAACACGATCCTGAACGTCTGATGCACGCCCTCGAGCGCGTTCGGTGTCCGGCCAGAGAGGAGATTCTCGACGGACGAGAACTCCCGCCTCCATGCCTCATCGTCATCCAACACCGAGTTGTAGACATAAACGTCGTACTCATAGACGGGGTGCGGAAAAAAGTATGGAATTGCGCGCTCCTTCCCAGTACTTTCCAGGCGGCCAACATAGCCACGTTCGACGTTGTAGCCCCGCTTGCGGAGGCTCTCAGCGTCCGTCGCGCTGAAGTTAGCGAGCAGTATTTGATGCTTTCCTTTGACTGGCACTGCTGTCCTTTCACTCCCCGTTCCGCGTCTGGTAACGAAGATTTAGCACGCTACCGTACCGCGGCTCTTTCCTACGCTTCAACCCTCGCATCACACTTCCAGACGGAGCTTAGGGGTATAACCTGTCGCTGAAGCAGACGGTCGGCCAGACCGTCTGCCTCACAGCAAGTCAAGGGTATACTTCGATCTAAGCAGCCGCCCGCTGCTTAGCTTTTCGTTATTCCGGCTCTACGAGCCTAGATCGGAGCACCCCTCGACCAACCCACCAACTCCCATTGCGCCCTTACAAGCTCCGGGAAATTGTCTTCGTCGAGGTCGGGAGCGAGCGCTACCCTGTCGACGCGGGAGCGTCGAGTGCGAGACGCGGTGCTAAAGCGCCGTGTCGGGTGGCACGAGCTCCGAGTGGACGCTCCTGGGCCCGCGAGCTGAGCCTACTCGCTTCTCAGCGCCGTGGCGGGATCGATACGCGACGCGCGGAGAGCGGGTACGTAGCTCGCGACGATACCGCTCGTGGCCATGGCTGCAACCCCCGCCGCAAAAGCGAAGGTGTCCCGCGCGCTCACGCCGATGAGCAGATGCTCGACGAAACGACTGAGTGCGAACGACGCAACGAGACCGAGGAGGAGACCCACGGCGAGTGGTTTCACGCCTTTGTCGAGGATGAAACGCCGGACGTCCCCCGCACCCGCGCCGAGCGCCATGCGCAGGCCGAGCTCCGGCCGTCGACTGGCGAGGGCGCTCGCCGCCATCCCGTAGGTGCCGACGGCGCTCAAGGTCAAGGCGATGAGCCCCGATACCAGGAACAAGAGCCCGACGGAGCGCTGGCTCGCGAGCAACACCGCCCACTGCTCGGAGAGCGGCCGCGCGTTGTAGAGGGGCAAGTCGTCATCGAGCGCGCGAATGGCATCGCGCACCGCGGGCAGCATCGCCATCGGCGGGCCTTCGGTGTGAACGTGCAGGTTCATGTAGGGAAAGAAGCGTTGCGCGAGCGGAAAATACATGAAAGGTCGCGTCGCTTCCCACAAGTGCCGGTACTTCGCATCCCGCACGATACCCACGACCTCGTAGACGTCGTGACGGATACTCTGCCGTGAGAAAACACGGACACGCTTGCCAATGGCGCTCGAGCGGGGCCAGTACGTCCGGGCCATCGTCTCGTTCACCATCACCACGCCGGGCGCATCGATATCGTCACGGTCGGTGAAGTCGCGTCCTTCGAGGAGCGGAAGGCCCGTGGTGCGGAGGAAACCGGGAGTCACGATATCCGAGTCGACCTCGATCCAGTCCGGCTCACCCTCGGTTGGGGTTTCCTCGGGAACGAAGAGGGAGAGGATGATGCGACCGAACGGGATGCTCGCGGACCAGGCCGCGGAGCGGACCCCGGGAAGCGCACGCACGCGTTCGAGCGCGTCGCGGTACATGGCGCGAGTCCGGTCGTCGTCGCCGTAGCGAAACTCGATGTCATCTAGATCCAACGATATGGACAAGACATCCTCGAGCCGATAGCCGGGATCGACGCCGTAGACGCTCGAAAGCGTCCGCCCGATAAGCCCCGTGCCCACGAGGAGGCTCAAGGAGAGCGCGACCTGAAGGACGACGAGGCCGGCGCGCAAACGGTTGCGACGGACTCCGGCGGAGAGACTCGCGGCGCGGCCGGGGAGAACCGAGCTTCGGGCCTGAAGGACCGGGGTGAGACTCGAGAGCAGGCCGACGACGACGGTGAGGAGAAACGCGCCCGCAAAAACGCGGAGGTCCACCGTAGGCTCGAGCTCGGCGAGCGACATCGAGAAGACCTCGACGCGCCGGAACAACAAAAGGAGCCCCTCGGCAACGAAAAAGCTCACGGCGAGCGCCAGGAGATAAAGAAGAGCGCTCTCCACGAGCACGAGGCGTGCGAGCCCCAAACGTCCCGCCCCGAGAGCGCGACGCGTCGCGAGCTCACCTTCCCGGGCCGAAAGCTCGACGAGACGTAGCCCCGAGACGTTCGCGCAAGCTATGAGAAGAACGAAACCCACGACACCGAGGACGAGCCCGAGATAGGACGTGATCCCCGACCGACCCGAAAGCCGGGTCTCCTGGAACGGAAGCACCGTAGCACTCGTGCCTTTGTTGGTCTCGGGATACGCTTCCGCGAGCGCGGCGGCGCGAACGTTGAGAGCCGCCCTCGCCTCTTCGAGGCTCGCCCCCGGAGCGAGACGCGTGTAAACGGTGATGCTCTGCTGGTCGCGGTTCTCGAAGAACTTGAGGACGCGCGGCCACAAGGACTCGATCATGGGAAACGGCACCCACAGATCCGTCTCGGCAGGCAACGTGACACCGCGGAAGCCCGCGGGGGCGACGCCCACGATCGTCAGATCGCGCCCATTCAACCGGAGCGTGCGCCCGAGAACGTCCCGCGTCTCCTGGAAACGGGTGATCCACAGCCGGTGACTGATGACGACGACCGGTACGGGCGCCGCGCCTTCGTCGGCAGAGAAGCCACGACCGAATGTGGGAGGCACACCGAACACGTCGAAGTAGCTCGACGAGACGAACTCGCCCTCGAGTCTCTCCGTCACTTTGCCGACACGAACGCTGAGGGTAAACTGCATCCGCGCCGCGAGCAGGAAACGATCCGAGCTGGATTCGACGAAATCGAAATAGTCCGGTGCCGAAACGTGGCGAAGCTCGCCTTCGGCGGTGCGCGACATGACGACGCCAAGACGCTCGGGCTCCGAAACGGGGAACGGGCGGAACAAGAACGCGTCGATGACGCTGAAGACCGCGACATTGGCGCCGATGCCGAGGCCGAGACTCGCGACGGATACGAAAGCGAGGCCGGGCCGGCGTGCGATCCATCGAAGCGCCCAGCGCAAATCCTGTAGCATGGACATCCTCGAGATCATCGTGCGTTTGTCGAACCACCGCAAACGCTGGGACGCGAGGCACCGCTCGCGCGACCACGGCCACGGAGAGCCGTCGTCCGCGCTTCTAGAGCTCCTGCCCGATATCTGCTCGCGCCGCCGGGGAGGGCGCTTGACGTCGCGTGCGGAGCCGGCGCGAACGCGCGTCTTCTGGCCCACGCGGGCTATACGGTGGACGCGATAGAGTCCCGTGGTTCTCGCTCCGATGAAGCGTGACAACCGGGCCTGGGCGGAATAACATCAGGTGCAGCCGACGACCGGCTACACATTGTTATTAATAATGTAGGTGACGCCGGTCGCAGCTGAGCTGTTTCGTTGTGTGGACTCTGGTGTACCTACCCAACTCGGCTCCGTATTGTTCCCTCAACATTCTTAAACCTTTCAGCTCCACATCTAGGCGGCGAGCTCCAAGCCGAGACCGCGTGATGCTACACCCAATCCGAGTGTATCAATGCCCTTCGATGTGACGGCGGAATTCATGCCCATCTACGAGGTCGGGACCGGTCGGCTCCACGGTTTCGAGGCGCTCGCTCGCGGCCCGAAAGGCGAGCATTTCGCGGAACTCTACGCTTCCGCAAAACAAGCCAACGATCTTGCTGAGCTCGACCGGCGATGTCTCCGGACCGCCCTGCTCGCCGCTACCTCGCTCAGCAGCGACTACCGTATGTTCGTGAACGTGCGACCGAGCTCGATCGCAGAAGGTCGCGTACTCTCCGAGCTGGACCACGTTTCCATGAGGCCGGAGCAGATCGTTTTCGAGATCGTCCCCTTCGAGTCCATCAAGGATTACCCGGCAATGTTGGCTGCGCTCACAACCATCAGACAGCTCGGATGCATGTTCGCGCTTGATGGGTTTGGCACGGGGTATTCCAGTCATATTCCTTTGACGCGTTTGCCGTTCCACTACCTGAAGGTCGCTCCCTGTTTTTGCGATCCAGACGATCCAGTCATCAGCTACTCGCTGCGGGCTATGGGAGAAATGGCAAAAGGGATCGCGCTCCGATTCGTGGTCACCGGAATCGACTCCGAGCCCCACTTGTCAACCGCGCTTTCCTCCGGCGCCGAGCTCGTTCAAGGCTTCTACCTTGGCAAGCCATCCCGTACGCCGCAGAACACCCCTTCATCATTGTCCATGTTGAAGCGCGTCAGCGATTAGCGTTGCGTCGCCTTTGGTTCACGGTCCCACGCGAGCCAGGACCCGGTCGCCACACAACAACGCGCTGAAGCAGACGGTCGGCCCGACCGTCTTTTCAGCAGCAAACGGGCATAGACTTCGATCGCAGCAGCCGCCCGCGGCTTAGCTTTTCGTTCGACGGACTCTCCTGTAAGGTGCAGAGCGAGAATCGGAACGATGGACAGGAGGCTGGCAGGTGCGATCGCGAGGTCGGTGCACACTGGCCGGTCGATGAAAGATCATGCTGGAATGGTTGAGGCGGCTGCTTGTTCCGAGCGAGGCGTGCATCCCCGGAAAAGACACCTCCGCTTCCAACATCTCCCGGCGCATGCCGCGTCCGCGAGCCGCGCGCTTTCAGCGAGAGGAGCCGTGGAAACCACGGGCCGTCGAGCTGTACCACCATCTCATTCGAATACGCATGAGCCAGCAAGCGTGTCCCACTTGCGGCAGGTCTCTCGAGACCGCCTCGCTGGTTGCGGTCGGCGGTGGCACCACATTGGATGGCTTCGGCCTCTCGGACGCAGCGGCCGCACGGCTTCTGGCTTACACGCAGCACCTCTCGGTACTGTGCCCTCAGTGTGGGACGCGCGCCGAGATCTGAAGTTACGGTTCCGGAGCCAGAAGCCGCGGGTTCTTCGCGGCCGGGCCGATTCCAAGGTCGACCGACGCGGACACTGACCTCACAACGGTCGCCTCTTACGGTCTCAACGCGCCGTCGAACAAGGCGCTGAAGCAGACGGTCGGCGCGACCGTCTGCCTCACAGAAAAGAAGGTATACTTCGTTCTTAGCAGCCGCCCGCTGCTTAGCTTTTCGTTACGTGGAAGATGCGAGATGGATGCCATGTCCTCTGCACTGAGGAGCGAGACCACGTCACGATGGTTCTCTTGCGCCATCGCCTCACAGCTATGCCTCGGAATCTACTTTGAGCTCTGCGCCTGGGTCCCTCTCCGCGCTTGGAATGACCAGCCTGGGCGGGCAGAGCCCACAACATTTGGGGAAGCGCTCTTCAATCTTTTCTTCGGGCTCGCGCCGATATTGTTCGGCCTCGCATTCCTCAAGAGAATTCGGCCGCTGATGTGGCTTGGCCTCGTCTTCCACGCCGTCTGGCTCGCTCTCCAATTCCTCGGCTGGTGGGTACCCTACCTGTTCGGCGCTTCGCCGCAACACATGGAGATGTACAACAGGGTTTTCGGCCGAACCTACAATTTCTTGCCGAGTTTCGAGAATCACCCTGCTCCAGATGCGATGCACTTTGTTATGCAGGTGCTCTTGGTTTCGGTCGTAGTGTCCTGCGCAGGTGCGGTTCTTCGTGGCTGTGAGCACGCTTGAGCATGAGTTCCACATAACACGCGCTGAAGCAGACGGTCGGCGCGACCGTCTGCCTCACAGAAAAGAAGGTATACTTCGTTCTTAGCAGCCGCCCGCTGCTTAGCTTTTCGTTATGGGCACCAAGGAGATCGCACGTGGATCCTGAAGCGCCGGGCGAAATAGCCAAGGCGACCGGTGAGCTTGCCAAGCTCGGCACCAAGGCGCTTGAGTTCTTCGAGAAGCTCGTCGGCGCTCCCGCCGAACAGCTGGGCGGCCTTGTTGCCGATGAACTCGCCTTCCTCCGCGCCAAGCGGCATCTGACAATGGCCCGCGTTCTGGAGATGGCTCGTTGGCAGTTGGAGGAACGCGGACATGAACCACGTGTAGTACCGCCCAGGACGCTCGTCCCTTTACTCAGGTCGAGTTCTCTCGAAGACGATGATGACCTAATCGAGAGGTGGGCCGATCTCCTGGCCAATGCCGCCGATCCAGCAGCGACTGTTCTTCCTCCGCATTTCGTTCATTTGCTTGCAGAGTTGAGCCCTCTTGAAGTCAAGATACTGGACACCAACTACTGGGCTAAGGGCCAGGCGCCAAGGGTGAACCAACAGATCGTCTTTCCTCCTGACCTCGATCTGCCTCCTGATACTGTTACTGTCATCAAAGAACATTTCTTGCGGCTCGGCACCGCTCGCGAGCGGCTCGTCGTGGAGCGATCACGGTGGGACAATCCGTCGGACGTGCGGCCGAGTACGGACACCTATATGACCGTGACTGGAGTGGAGTTCCTCTTGGCGTGCCACGCCCCTGTCGACCAGGGGCCTGAGCCTAGCCGTGATGTGAATGATGAAGAGGGCACCATAACTGAGCGCTGAAGCAGACGGTCGGCCCGACCGTCTTCTTCACAGAAACAAGGGTATACTTCGATCTCAGCAGCCGCCCGCTGCTTAGCTTTTCGTTGAGCGAGCAGGACGTTTCTTTGGACGCTGAAGCTCCTCCCGTGTATTTGCTGAGCCGCTTGGTCGTCGCGTTCATCGGGTCCATCCTTGGAGCTGCCGTGGGCGCCGCGATCGCGTGGCTTAGGCCTTCAGACGGAGCGTTCCTCGCGGCGGCCGGCGGCACCCTCGGTTCGTTCGTCGGTCTGGTCGCGGGCTTAGCGGCAGCTGCTTACCGTGCTTACCGTCTCGCTCACTCCTCATCTGGGATTAGCAGCGTCACAATCCAAATCGTGGAGGTCGCTCTTGTCCTTTTGGTGGCCGCCGGAGCAAGCGCCCTCCTCGTTCATTTTGGCTTTGCACAGCTTCCGTTTTTGTCCGCCCGCAGATTCGCGCCGGCCGCCGCGGCCGCCATCGCCGCAGGCTTGGTGGCCTGCTGGATACAGTGACGCCCTCCCCCGAGACGACGAGACACGCTTCGGGCTGTTGCCCAACACCCGCTCAGGCAGACGGTCGGCACGACCGTCTGCCTCACAGAAAGAAGGGTATACTTCACTCTCAGCAGCCGCCCGCTGCTTAGCTTTTCGTTGTGCGTCTTTCCACCCACGTAAGCTGTATCAGCGGTCACCGGCGCTTCCCGATATTGAGGCGATGTGGGAGGGGAACACAGAGCCTGTCGTCGACGCTGGTCCTCTTCATCCAGCCACCTTCTTTGATGGGAAGGCGGGAATAGGCTCCGCACAGACCCGTAATCCTGATGTGGACACCTTTGTTCCACACGTTCCAAGGCGCGAAGCGAGATCGCCTTCCGTGGGTGCAACCCCCGGGACCGATGCTAAGGAGGCTCCCGTGGACGCAATGGTTCTCCTCTTACTCCTTCTCGCCGTACCCGCGGCATCCGCCCAGCTCCCTCGTCTCAGCGTCGGAGAGGATCACCCAATAACCGGCGGCGGCAACAACTACACGGAGGTCCATCTGGTGATTCACCCAGCCGATCCCCGTCATATGGTCGTCGCCGCCATGAAGGAAACCACGCCACCCCCCGACCTTAGCGCAACCGCCGGCCGGCATATCACGGAACTCCTCCTTTCGCGCGACGGTGGTTTGAGGTGGGATGCGGGCACGCCAGACTCAGATTTGTGGCAGCAGGTCCAGTTGGCGTCGGATCCCTGGTTGGCCTTCGGCCTGGAGGATGCGCTGTATTACGCTGTTTTACCGCGTATCGTGGACCAAGAGGGCCGCGGCAGAAGGGGAATACATGTCTATCGTTCGGTCGACGGTGGACGGTCGTGGCACCAAAGCACCAACGTCCCTCTTGGAGACGGTGGCAGCTACGACAAGACATCCATCACGGTCGACACCACAGCCGGACCGCTGGCCGGGACCGTCTATGTACTCGCGGCGCAAGCATGGACCGCGAGCAACGGCGATGGACGCGACGGGCCGGTCGTCGCGCGATCAGACGATGAAGGGCGTTCCTTCACAGTGCCCCTCAGGTTCGGCCCGAACAACCTGAGACACGGCATCTCCCACCCTCCCGTCGTGCTGAGTGACGGTAGACTGGTCATCGCCTTTTATGACTTCTTTGTACCAGCAACTAAAACGTTCCTCCAACACCCGAGATTGTGGGTCCTAACGTCGAGCGATGGGGGTGAGACCGTGTCGGGTCCCTACCTGGTTGCCGAATCGGTAGAGGCCATCCCCCCGTTTCTGACGAGCGATCGTTCATCTGTAAACCGCGACCGCCTATTTCTCGCGTGGACGGGGCAGAAGGAGGATCGCAACATCTATGTCAGCCGATCGGATGATCGGGGTCAGACGTGGTCGGTCCACGTTCGTGTAAACTCGAGCATCGACACTCATGACCGTCGCTACAAGCCAATGCTAGTCATGAACAGCCAGGGTTTCCTCGGAGCGGCGTGGCGGGACAGTCGTGATGATCCCGCGGACAAATGTACCCACATTTATTTCTCTGCTTCTTTGGACGGTGGATTAACCTTCTTGCCCGATGTCCGTGTGTCCGCTGAGCCCACTTGCGCGGATTCGTGGTGGGGCGCTGACGGAGAGTACTTCGGTCTAGACACTACAGCGAGCGAGTTTAGACTCGTGTGGGCGGACAATCGAAGCGGCTCCTACGAACTCGTCTTGAACACGGTCACTATTGAGAACTGACGCACGAGCGCGTGGGAGGGCCCCCTGTGGCAAAGCCGCCTACGTCCCTCGCAGAGTTGCTTCGAACTGGAAGACGCCCAACAGGCGCTGAAGCAGACGGTCGGCGCGACTGTTTCTTCGCCGAAGGAAGGGTATACTTCGATCTCAGCAGCCGACCGCTCCTTAGCTTTTCGTTGGTCGCGCTGTTGGAACCCAGATCACTGCTTTGCCCCCTTCTCACGGGGCCTTGACCTCGACCACAAAGACCAGTTCTTGCCCACCTGCCGTCGCCGCCACTTCCCAGCACCCTGGCACCGGAAAGAACAAGCGATTGGGTTCGAACCCCTTGCTGACATATGAATCGTTCCTGTCCAGTTCGAGCGGTGGCGCTTCTCCATCGAGGCGACGGCCCGTGATCTCCAATTTCTGACCTGGCGGCTTGATCCACATGATCCGGTTACCTGCCTTGCCCGAGGCAAGCGGTTGCCATCCAGCCCAGATACTTCGATCGTCGTTGACGTACCACGGTCCATTTCCGAACGGGTCGGCACTCGGATCCTCCGGCGGCACATCTCTCACAGCTTGGGTTGGATGGCAGAGGAGCTTGAACTCCGGAACGAACGGGGGCCCGGTCTGAGCGAGAGCCGACGACGTCCCACGCAACGACACGACCGTCAAAAACAGCGCCCCAGCGAATTCTCGACAACCCATGACAGACTCCTTTGCAGGCACTCCATGGGCATGATACGGCCAGAGCAGTGTTCGTTGCGACCTGTAGAACTTTGGATCGTATGGGGCCTCCGCCAATCGCATCCGCTTTGTAACGCTTCGCCATCGCGGCTAAAACATCCGCTCCCATAAAGACGAGGCCTTTCCCTCGGGGAACGGTGGCGCGCTCGGCCGCTTTCTAGCATGGTGCTCCTGACCATCTTTCAACGGTCATTGGGCACGAAGCGCATCGATCGGATCGACCCTCGCGGCGCGGCGTGCTGGGAGCCAGCATGCGACTAGGCTCAGGGATCCCAGAACGAGGGCGGCCACGGCGTAGCTCGCGGGATCCATGGGACTGACTTCGAACAGAAGGTGACTCATCAGGCGAGCGGCGAACAGGGCCGCAGCACAGAGGGCAGCCAATCGAGATGCCGAGAAATGCAATTCGAATCCCGTAGCGGGTTACGGAGAGTACCATACCTCGAGGGAGACGCACCCAGGGCCATTCGCAGCCCAATCTCAGGTGTTCCCTTTGACACGCCGTGACCGATGACACCGTAGAGTCCGACCACGGTTACCACGAGAGCGATGACGGCGAAGCTCTGCACGAGCAACAGGCTGAGCCTCTGCGGTGCCAGCGCGTCGTCTATGCGCTCCTCCATCGTTGCCACGTCACTGATGGCGATGTCCGGTTCGATGTTTCTCAACGCATCCGCAATCGGATTTGCCAAGCTTCGAGATCTCCAACCGTCGAAACAACAAGATAGGTTCGATAAGCGCTCAGCCTCGGCTTATACGTCGCCATGCGACCCTTGCTCTCCAAGGCATCGTGCCGAACGGACTCGACGACACCCACTATGGTTGCCATTCGCTCGTCATCCGAACTGTCGGCCTTCATGATCCGCTGGCCGATGGCATCCCCTGCAGGCCAGAACCTTTCCGTTCCTGTATACCCTGCGCTAACAGTTCCGACCATAAATGCTCGACGTGGGACTCCAAATCGCCTCTTTATCTGGATGCGGGATGGATCGGCCATTATTCCTTTTTCCACGGCGTATTGCCGTGAGAAGGCAACCATCCCACACGGGGCCCGGTTCAGACCCAGCTCGAGGCTTGTGCCGCGTGGGATATTGCTGAGCCAAACAAGTTAAGATGGTTACTGTGAGAGCTCCGAAAAGGCATAGGCCGCGCGTTCGAGTCGTCGCACCGCCCGCGGGGGTGAACCTCGAAAGCGTGGCTGCGCGTGCGATGTACGTGGGAAGCCCAGAGCACAAGGACGTCCCGTCCTTTACCGGAGAACCGAGACCAAGAGCGGATGCTTCGATCTGCGATCGAGCTCTGACGGAGCAGCAGGTCCAGCTGACGAACTGGTTGCGCGCGGCGATTCGGAACGGCAGAGTCAGTGAACTATTCGAGGGGGATTTCCCTAGATACGTCTGGCATCGACAAGGCGATGTCGTGTACGAAGCAAGGCTGGTGAACTCCGCGGCGGGCCAGTACAAAGGCTACCCGCTAAACACGGATGAGTGGCCGACAGGCCTCTGATGCCGATGTCTAAGGTCACATTCGATTTCGAGTGGATCGATCCTGGTGCTGCCAAGGGGGCGGAGCTCCGCGCCACGTGGGCAAGCCTTCAACTATCGGTCGACGGCGAGAAGATTACAGAGCTCGTCGATCGCGTCTCGCGAAGCGTCAGGACCGGCGTTTTCGTTCCGATATATCCAGTGGCAGAGTGGCTCGTGACTCGATGGTGGTTTCTGCTGTACGAAATCGAACGGCATGGTCCTCTGGACTCTGGCGATTACGATGACCGACATGGTCTTCGCCGTGCTGGAGAGGGATTTGCGTTACCCGCTGTGTCTTTCGTGCCGACGGGAGGCGCCGTTCGCGTCGAGTGGGCGCCCATTCGCCTCGAACGACAGAACATCGAATTCACATCGCGCGGCGTGGCCTACGTTGAGATCGAGGATTTTCGAGCCTCGGTGCTCCAGTTTGTCACAGCGGTCGTCAAGCGTTTGCACGAGTTCGAGATTACCGGAACTCTTCTCCAAGAGGAGCTTGAGGCTATCACCAGGACTACACCTGAAGAGGAGGAGTTCTGCGCGGCTGCGGCGGCTCTGGGCCTGGAGCCGTACGCAATCGCAGGGTCTGATGCGAATCGCATAGTTTCCGTCGCGAACGAACTGCCGCGCAGCGTCATATGCGAATTCTTTGCAGCGGCCGAGTTCCCGCGGCTGGGCGATCAGGCGAAGCAGCTTCTGAGCGGGATCGAGGCGACCCGATCGAATCCCGCCAATCTCGAGCAGCTCAAAGAACTCAAGCGCAGGACACAGGTTATGTTTCCGGAGGGGCGCCCTTGGGCACAGGGCTATGAGGTCGCGCGAACCCTTCGTCATCAACTAGGCATGGACGGCATGAAGCTCAACTCTGTGAGGACGCTAGGGAGTGCCCTCCAGGTCGAAGCGGCGGAGCTCGAAAAGGCCGTGAGCATCGTTCTCAGCCGAGATGCGGTACTCGATGCAGTCGTCGATGTGAACGAGAGTAGCAGCCCCGGCTTTGCGCTCGCGCGTCGCAGTGAACCCACGAAACTATTTGCTCTATGTCGCGCATTATTCGAGTACCTCGTAACTCCAGAAAAGCATCCAGTGATCGTTACCCGGTCGCGCTCCGAGCGCCAAAAGCGCAACCGGGCTTTTGCGGCCGAATTCCTCGTTCCGGCGACGACGCTTCGTGACGTGCTGCCGCGTCCGGTCCTGACCGACGAAGACGTAGACGATCTGGCGGAACAGTTCGGTGTGTCGGCGTCCGTGATTCGGCACCAGATCGAGAATCATGCTCTCGCTGCCCTAACGAACGATTGACTCGACCTTCCTCGTGGCGTAGCGATGGCTTACGAAGGGCGAATCGCTCTAGCTCCGGAGTAGTTCTTCTGGAAGGCCTCGATCGCGGGGAGGAGGTCCTGCGGGTCGCGGAGAGTTCCATGGAACAGGTCGCCGTACTTCGCGAGTCTCGCGGGCATCGTCTTGATGTTGAACTGCACCGGGTCGAGGGCGGTCTCGAGCTCGTCCCAGTCGAGGGGGGTCGATACCGGCGCTCCGGGACGGGGCCGGACCACGTAGGCCGGGACGACGGTCTGTCCCCTCCGGTTCTGCCCGAAATCCACGTACACACGGGAGCGCCTTCGGCTCACCACCCGCTCGACGGTTGCGATGTCCTTGTGCTCGGAAGCGACGAGGGTCGCGACCGCCTCGCAGAACTGCCGCGTGTGATCGTAGGTGTAGCCGGGCTTCACCGGAACGAATACGTGGAGGCCGGTGGCGCCGGAGGTCTTGAGATAGGGCCTGAGGCCGATGCCGCGAAGCACCTTCCCGACGGCGCGGGCGATCTTCACCACGTCTCCGAACGGCGCCTCCTTGGCGTCGAGATCGAAGATCACCCAGTCCGGAACGTCCCGGCTCGTGCGCCGCGAGAGCCACGGGTGGAGGTCGATGCTCGCGAGGTTCACCATCCAGATGAGGGTGTCGCGGTCGTTACAGATGATGTAGCGGATCGCCTCGCCGTCCGATTCGATGCTTTCGGTCACCACCCATTCCGGCGTGTGGTCGGGGGCGTCCTTCTGATAGAACGACTTCCCCTCGATGCCGTCCGGGTAGCGGAGCATGTGGACCGGCCTCTCGTGGAGGTAGGGGAGAAGGGTCTCCGCGGTCTGGTCGTAGTAACGAAGAAGGTCTCCCTTGGTGTAGCCCTCGCGCGGCCAGAACACCTTGTCGAGGTTGCTGAGCTGGATCTTGCGGGCTCCCGGCCGCCGCGCGCGAAGGGCGTCCGAGAGATCCTGGCTCTTCGACTCGGAAGGAGCGTCGGCCGGAATGCGGCACCAGCCGGGAGATGCCCCGGAGACGTAGGGGCTCGAGGCGAGCTTTCCGAAGACGGCGGGAAGCCCCGCCGCCGCGGTCACGGAATGCAGCTCCTCGCCTCGGCCGTGAACGTGATCGACGAAGAGCACGTGCGGGAGCTTCGGCAGGACCGCTGCGAGGATCTCCTTGCGGTCGAGAAGCGAAAGAGGCCTCACGTCCCACTCTTCATAGTAGAGCTGGTCGAAGGCGTAGAACACGACGGGGTCGGCGCCTCCGCGATCTGACGAAGCGGATGCGCCCGAAAGGAGCGCCTCGAGCCTCTCGCGGGACGGCCGCTGCGAAGAATCGACTGCCACCAGAACACCGTCGAGCCAGACGTTCTCCGCTCTGAGCTCGAGCGCCTCCTTCACGATCGCGGGCACCCTGTCCGAAAGATCCAGGCCGCTCTTCTCGAGGATCTGGATCCGGTCGCCCTCTTTCCGGAGTCCGGCCCGCCGTCCCTCGAACTCCACCTCGAAAATCCAGGCCGGATCGGAGAACGGGGACCGCTCGGCTCCCGCGCGCATCGGTTCTATGCTCCCGGGAAGCGGAGCGTCGCTCGCCCGCGCGAGATCGAAAAACGGCGCCTTCTCCGATTCGCCGCGGGCGTAGCGGTCACGCGCCTTGAACAGAATCCACTCGTCTTTCTCCGAGCGGGTCTTCACCAGATGCCATTCCCCCCGAAGCTTTCTCCCGCGAAGCCGGATCTCGAGCTTCCCCTCGGCGATGGCCTTCGGTCCGTCGGCTCCTTTCAGGAGATCGTAGCGGCCCCGGTCCCAGAGGGTCATCGTGCCCCCGCCGTACTCTCCTTTGGGGATCACTCCCGAGAAGGTCTCGTACATCAAAGGATGGTCCTCGGTTCTGACGGCGAGGTGCTTGTCCTTCGGCTCGTAGGAAAATCCCCGGGGCACGGCCCAGGACTTGAGGACTCCCTCCATTTCCAGACGAAGGTCGTAGTGGAGATTTCGCGCCTCGTGGCGGTGGACGACGAACGTCCGCGTTCCGCGCTCGGCCGCGGCATCGGGAGGCGGTTCGGGAGTGCGCTCGAAGTCCCGCTTCTTGCGGTAGGCGTCGATCGACTTCGACGGCTTCGCCACAAAACCGGCTGCGCTCTTACTGCTGTTGTTGCTGTTGCTGCCGCTTCTGTTGCTGGTTCATCCCCGGCGGGACGGGGATCGGGCGGCCGAAGGGATCGGTGAAGGGCATCGTCGCCGGCGGCACGTTCGCGGGATCCTGGCCCTGGGGCTGCTGTCCTTGAACTCCACGCTGGCCACTCTGGCCACCCTGGGTCCGTTGGTTCCCCCTCTGAGGAAGCCCTGGGGTGAAGTTGCTCCTCGGGAACGACTGCGCCGGTGGGAGGAAATCGGGCAGAGGCGAGCTTCCCGGAGGCGCGAACGCTTCCGGATCCTCCGCGGCGCCGAACTCGTCGGGATTCTGCATGTCCTCCGGCGCTTCGATCCCGGGGTCCACGGCGTCTCCCATATCCATCCCCTCTTCGAAGGACTCGGGCGGGGCTTCTTCGAACGCCTCTTCCTGCGGCTCCTCCGGCGCTGCCGGTCCGCGGACCGGACCCGCCGCCCGAGCGGGACCGCCGCCGCCGCCCCCCACGAAGATCTTGTCGACCCTTCCCCAGTTGTAGGGGTCCATCATCACGATGTAGTTGACGCCGACACCCTCGAGCAGGCGCGAAACCGCCATCGAGACCGGGAGGTCTACGAGGTTCGCGGAGAGCCGCTTCGACTTCACCTCATCGTCCAGCATCAGCTCGATCCCCGCCGCTTGTTCGATTCTCTCGAAGACACTCGAGAGAGCCGCCTCGGCGCACTGGATGCTGACGAGGCCGTTCTGGTAAGTCACGTCGACGGTCTGCGCCCACAGAGCCTGCGACAGGAACAGGAGAGCCGCTCCCAGAGAGGCAATCGAGCCGATTCTCACGGTGGAGCTCCTTTGGATGAGTGCAACCCCACGCTAGCACCCTTACTATGGGCTGTCAAAGACGGCCCGGCGATACGCCTCGAGCGTGCCCCTCGCCGTTTCTTTCCAGTCGAAGCGCTCAGCCCGGGACGGCCCCGCCGCGCGAAGCCTTGCTCGAAGCTCGGAGTCGGTCAGGATTCTCTCGATTCCGCTCGCGAGCGCCTCCTCGTCCTCGGGATCGGTCCAAAGCACCGCGTCTCCGCCCACCTCCGGGAGAGCGCCCCGGGGTGACGCGAGGACCGGAGTGCCACAGGCCATGGCCTCGAGCACCGGGATCCCGAAGCCCTCCACGAGCGAGGGATAGGCCAGGGCTTCGGCGAGGTTGTAGAGAGCCGGTAGATCCGAGTCCGAAACAGCGCCGAGAAACACGACCGAGCCTTCGGCCTGCCGCTCCGCCTCCTGGAATACCTCGCGAGATCGGAAGTCTTCCTGCCCGGCGATGACGAGACGGACGCCCCCTCCGAGCTTTTCACGCGCCCGGGAGAACGCACGGATCAGGCGGGGAAGGTTCTTGCGCGGCTCGAGGCGCCCGACGGCGAGGACGAACGGGCCGTCGAGACCGTAGCGCGCACGGATTCCCGGAGGCTCGGTTGAAATCGGCCGGAAGACGTCGCGGTCGACGCCGTTCGGGGTCACGAGGACTTTCTCGGGAGGAAGCTGGTAGCGCTCGGCAAGCGCCCGCCTCGAGAACTCGGAGACGGTGAGCACCATCGCGGCGCGCCGCGCCGTTCGGCGGATGAGCCGGACCGAACGTTCCGAGAACGCGCCTTCGAAGAGCTCCGGGTGGGTCTCGAAGAGGATGTCGTGGATGGTGACGACGTCGGGGACGAGGGAGAAAGGAGGGGCTATGTATTGCGAATGGAGAACCGAGAGCCGGTCGCGAAGCGCGAGGGCGGGAACGACGAACGGAAGCCGAATGCGCGCGGAGCGGGGAAACACCCGCCGGTGCGCGAGGTTCTTCGCTGGGAGAAGTGCCTCGGTTTTCTCCGGGAGAAAACTGTAGATGACGAGCTCGTCGTTTGCAAAGCGTAAATTAGAAAGCGCCTTGATCAGCTCGAGGAGATAGGTCCGGCTTCCCTGCGGCTTCCCGTTGACGTGGTGGGCATCGATCCCGATGCGCATGCGGATCCGAGTGGGATCAATCCGGCTGACGTCGCTGGCGTGGCTGCGGCTGTGTTCTGGGCGGGGTACCGAATCCCGGCTGACCTGAGCCTCCCTGCCCCGGGTTCTCGTACCCGGATTGTCCGGGGTTGCCGAATCCCGGCTGTCCTTGCTGCCCTTGCTGCCCGGGAAAGCCCGTTGCAGGTTGTCCCTGGCCGGGGAACCCCTGCTGCCCTGGAAGGCCTGGCATACCCGGCTGGCCCGGAACTCCTTGACTCCCGAATCCGAAGCTCGTGAGCCGCGGCGGCGGTGGGAGTCCGGGAAACGGACTCTGCTGCGCCTGCCCTTGTCCCGGTCCAATTCGTGGCGCTTGTCCCGGGATCGGCACCACGGGAACGCCGCCCTGCTGCACGCCCCAGACGAAGAGCCAGTCCTTGTACTTTTCTTTTCCCGGCACCCGGTAGAACGACTTCTCCGTGCTCCGGCTCGCGACTCCGACGATTCCGCCCATGCTCGCATCGGAAGCTCCGCGGCCCAGACTCGACTGGAACCCCCTGGTACTCCCACCTTCAGGCTGAAGGCTCGAGCCGCGGGCGCCCGGTCTCGCGCCTCCGGGAGTCCGAAGCTCGGCGCGGCTGCGATTCCCCTCGGTGATGCCCGCCGCTTCGCGCAACTGCTGCTGCTGCATTTGCCCGCCCATCTGAAGCTCGGGGGAGAGCTGGCGAAGGACGATCCACTCTCCTTTTTCGCCTCCCAGGGGATCCGTATACGCCTTGCGGAGGAATTTCTGCTCGACGAGCACGTCGACGCTCGGGGGATAGGCTCCGGGGTACTTCCTCTGGTACCGCTCGATCGCCTGCATGTATTGATAGCCCCGAAAGATGAGCTCCTGCTCGCGCTCGCGCTGGACGGCCTTCTGCCAGAGGGGAACGGCGGCTACGAGGGAAACCGCGAGAATGACGAGCGCGATGGTTATGCCGAACAGTATGTAGCCGGACTCGCCCCGCTTGCCTCTCATTCAGAACCTCCGAGCGCGCGCTCGTAGACGCGCATCACGCGGCCCACGTACTCGCGGGTCTCGCGGTACGGCGGCATCCCGCCGTAGCGGCGCACCGCCTCCGGACCGGCGTTGTACGCGGCGAGAGCGAGGCTCACGTCGCCCTCGTGGGCATCGAGCATCTGTTTCAGGTATTTCGTTCCGCCCTCGACGTTCTCGCGCGGATCGAGGATCCGCGTCACCCCGAGCTCCTTCGCCGTCTCGGGCATGAGCTGCATCAGGCCTTGCGCCCCCCGGCTCGAGACCGCGTTGGGATCGCCGCTCGACTCCGCCCAGATGACCGCGGCCACCAGCTCGGGAGCAACACCGTACTTCGAGGCGGCGGGATCGATGACCTCCTCGAGTTGGGGGAAGAGCGACACCGTTTGCGGGTCCTCTCCCTGTTCCACGATCTCGTTCGGCACCACGTTGGCGACGATTTCGGACGGCACGGTGACGACGCCTCCTCCGGTGATATGGAGAGTGATCTGGCCGTCGATTCTCTCGAATCGATCGACGTAGAGGATCTTCCCGCTCTCCATGACCGCGATCTCGGCTTCGGCCGATGCCGGGCCAAGCGCGGCCAAAAGCAACAAAACGCCGTTTCTCATCAGTGTCGTGCCGCCTCCCAGCACCCGGCGGACGGGGGGCATACCCCGAGGTTGTCCGAGTACTTGTCGGTGATGCTGTTTTCTCATGGCACGTCCAGGAATCGAGTGAGAGTGCAGAAGTCGTCGTCTTCGTCGGTAACCGTCAGCACCACCTGATAGGGAGATCCGGGGAGGCTCGGCGCCGAGTAGTCGTACGAGAAGCTCGCCGTAGAGAAGCCCGAGGTCGGAGGATCCCCCACGTCCCAATCGAACGTCAAGGCGCCGCCATCGGGATCGAAAGAAGCGGCGCCATTGAAAGCGACCAGGCTCGCGGCCATTACCCACGGGTCGGCGAGGGTTCCACTCCCTGAAGTGATGGAGGAGACCGTCATCCTGCAAACCGGCGTCCTGCTCGAGACGGTGAAGGCCGAGGCGAAGGTCCCGCTCCCGCCGTCGGGGTTGGTGACGGTGACCGTCCTTGCAGCCAAAGACGCGGTCCCGTCGATGGTGATGTCCACGAGGAGAGTCTCCGAGTTGATCCAGGTCACGTCGTCGATGCCGATGCCTTCGCCGAAGCTCGCCGTGGCCCCTGCCTGGAAGTTCTGACCGGTGAGGGTTACGGTGAGGCTCGCGCCCCTCGCGCCGGTCGAGGGCGAGACGGAATCGATGAGCGGTTCGCCGAAGTCTCCACGGGTCACAGTCACCGAGGCCGAGACGGATCCCGAGGTAACCGTGACCTCGGCTTGCTGCGAGTCATCGAGGAGAGTCAGGCGGTCGAAAGCCTGGCCGCTTCGGTTCGTCCGGAGGACCGACCCCTGGGACGCGAGGGCGCCGGAGCTGGTGCTGAAGATGACGGGCACGTCGGCGAGGGCGTTGCCGCGGTCGTCGGTCACGGTGGCGACGATCTCCGCGGAGAGATCCTCGGGACCGAGGGTGGTGGGATTCGCGATGACGGTGATGACGATGTCGCCCCCCGCCCCCGCGCCGATCTGGACGGTGGTGGTGAGGGCGGTGATGCCGCCTCCGGAGAGAGCGGTTACGGTCGCGGTCCCCGATCGGCCGTCGCTTTGGAGCGTCGCTTGCGCGATGCCGTTCTCCGTCGCGACGCGCTCCTCGATCACCCCGAGGTCGGTGGTGAAGAAGACCTGCGTTCCGTCGGCAACGGTTCCTCCGCCGTCCTCCACGGCCTTGAAGCCGACGACGGTGATCCTCGAGCGCCCACCGACGGCAGGTATGGACTTGGGGTTGGCTTCCATGGTGAGGGTCGCCCCTTCGGGAGCCGTGAGCGGGACCTGCCCGCCGCAGCTCGCGAAGGCCGAGAGAGCGAGCGCCGCGAGCGCCACTCTGCCCCGACTCCGGCCCATAGTCACCGCACCTCGATCCGAAGGGACGCGAAGCTCGCGGGAATGCTCGCCCCGGTCGCATTCCGGAGGGCGCCGGTCGCGCTCACGACGAGGGGCGGCCCGGGGGCGACCGCTTCGAGCGTCAGACGCACCAGATGCCCGGAGCCGCGAAGTCCTTCGGTGTCGCCGGGACGGGAGAACTCGACCTTGACCTGGCCTGGGTTGAACGTCGGGGTGAAGGTGAGCGGCCGGCCGTCGATGGTGAGAAATGCGCCCGGCTGCACGTTCGAGATCCGGAGAGCTGCGGGGTCGTAACTGACGAGGATCTCTCCCGAAGAGAGTCCCAGTGCCCCTCCGGCGACGAGGACGACCTCGAAGCTTTCTCCCACCGCGGGGGTCGCCGTCGCCGGGCTGAAGAGGACCGAGATTGGGGACGCAGGCGGCGCCGGCTCGGGCTGCACTTGCGGCGGAACCGGCTCTTCAATAGGTGGCGGCGGCGCCGGCTCGGGCGGGGCTTCCTCGAGCGGGGGCTCGGGCTCGAGCACATCCGCGTCCTTCACCACGTCGAAGATTCGCGGCCGGTTCCCGGGGACCTTGATCTGCTGCTCGGTTCCCATAGGGAGGGGCGCCATGTCCATCTCTGTTACCCGCGGCGCGCGGATGATATGAGGAGTGATGGAGAAGACGACGTCTTGCGACGCCGAGTCGCGGTCGTTGAAAGCGAAGATCTTGTTGAGCAGGGGAATGTCGGTGATCCCCGGAAAACCCGAGACCGCCTTTCGCTCTTCCGCGGAGATGAGCCCGCCGACGATGTTCGTCTCTCCGTCGCGCAGGCGCACCACGCTGTTCACGTTGCGAAGCCCGAACACCGGAAGCTCGGTTCCGTTGATGACCCGGGTGTCGAGCTGGCTGCTGGTCTCGAGAGTGAGCTGGAGCTCGATCTCTCCGTCGACGAAAACCTTGGGGGTGATGGTGACGTTGACGCCGACGTTACGGTACTGGAACGAGGTGACCGGCGTCTGGGGAATTCCGCCCGGCCCGAAATTGGAGGCGAACGAAGTCACGGGGATGGGGACCTCCTGGCCGAGCCGGAGCTCCGCCGGCTGACCCTCGCTCGCCCGGAGCTTCGGCGCCGCGAGCAAGCGGGCCTCGCTCTCGCTCTTGAAGAGCCGGTACGTCGCCACGTTGGGAAGGTTGATGGTGAAGTCCGAAGTGTCGATCGAAGCGAGGCGGTTGAGCCGAACGGCGCTGCTGTCCGCGACCTGTCCCGCCGGCTCGAATCCCAGGGTCACCTGCTGCTCGGCGATTTTCAATCCGAACTCCATCGCCTTGCTGCGGTTGATTTCCAGGATCTCGATATCGAGCATGATCTCGGACTTCGTCTTGTCGTTGAGCTCGATGATGCGCTCCGCCACCGCCACTTGATCGGGGGTCGCGCGGACGGTGATGGACTTGAGCTCGGGGTTCGGCTGCACCCTCTGGATCCCGGCGATGGTCCGGAGCATGTTGGCGATGGTGTTCACTTCCGCGTTTACGATGAAGAAGGTCCGGAGCACGAGGTCGTCGTATTGGCGGTGCTTCTGGGCGTTGTCGGGAACGATGATGATGGTGGAGGAATCCACGATCTTGTAGAACAGACGGTTGATGAGCGCGAGCTTGTCGAGGGCCTCCTCGAAGGAGACTTCGACGAGGTCGATGGTCACCCTTTTATCGCGGAACGACTCGTCGAAAAGGATGTTGATGCCGGAGAGCTTGGAGAGGACCTCGAAGATCTTCTGAAGGCTCGTGTCTTCCGCGAACCGGAGCTGGACGGGCGCGGTCGACGAGGGCTCGAGGATCGGCCTTCCGCCGAAGAGCTCCTGGGCGCGCCGCCGGCGCTCCTCGAACCCCTCGGCTTCCTCCCGCGTCGCCTCGCGCTCTTTGATGCGGGTTCGCGTCTCCTTCAGAATGGTCTGCGCGTACCGGTTCGCGGGATGGAGGTTGACCGCGAGCTCGAGCTCCTGGCTAGCTCCCTCGAGGTCCTCCGCGGAGAGCCTTTTTTGGGCCTGCTGCACGTGGTACGCGCCGGCCTCGATGAGCGCGCGCTCGAGCGCCATCCGGTACTCGATGTTACTCGGCTTCTCGTTCACCGCTCGGGTGTAGTGCACCACGGCCGCGTCCCAGTTCCCCTGCTGGGCGGCGGAAGTCCCCCGCCGATAGGCGCCAGTGGCGGCGCTGCAGGCAAAAAACGAAAGGCCGACGAGCGCCGCGGCGAGCCAAATGATCGCGACGAGCGCGAGTCGCACGGACGATGCCATTTTCGTTCTCATCATTCTCTCATTGGGGCTCATCGGGTCTCATCGGCTCCTCAAGGGTGCGTCATTTCGACTGCAGCGGAATGCGCTGGGTGGCGCTCGATCCCGAGGGGGACACGGTGACCGACTCGAGGCCGATCTCGACGACGGTGAACCGGTTCGCGAGCATCTCGCCCACCATCCCCGCGAATATCTCGTTTCCGTCGAGAAATATCGCGTACTTCGCTTTGTCCCCATCGGGCCCGGTCTTCTCGAGAAAGCCCGCGTACTTCATGTCGAGGCGCGCGGACGGGGAAGGCCCGGGCCGAGGCGCCGCCCGGGCCGTTGGGGGTACGGGGCGAGGCGCTGGCTCGACCGGTTGCGCCTCCACCCGCTCCGCCTCGGCGTTGGCCGGCCGGCGAGGCGGGCCGAAGGTGAAGAGGTTGCGCCCCACTCCCTCGTACTCCGGAACCGGCGAGAGCATCGCCTCGAGATCGAGGTCGGCCGCGGGCACCGCGCCTCTCCTTGGACCGCTTCTCGCCGGGGCTGGGACTCCGGGAGCAGCTCCGCCCGCGGGGGTCTCGGAGGTGCCGGAGCAGCCCGTAAAGGTCGAGGCGAGCGCCGCCCCGAGAAGGAGCGGCAAGAGCGAGCTTCGGAGAGGGAAGCGCATCGTCACCATTCGGCGTACGGCGTTCCATCGGTGCCGGTCTCCGGCGACCGGCTTCTGACGTCCTCGATTCCCGGCTCGGCGTCGGGCTCGTTCGGGTCGTACTCCCCGAAGACTTCCTCCCACTCCTGCTCGCCGGTCATCGGGTCCGCGGGGATCTCACGGAGGTAGCCCGCCTCCACCAGCTCCTGGAGGCTCGAGGGATTCTTATTTCGATCGGCTTGGAATTGATCGAGCCGCTCCCGGACGATCGCCAGGTTGTGCTTGAGCACCGCCTCCTTGCTGGTGAGAATCTGCGCCTGATAGACGGGGATGGCGATGCCCAGAAGGATCCCCATCACCACGATCACCATCACCATCTCGATGAAGGTGAAGCCCGAGGCGGATTTCGCTTTACCAGTCACTGTATTTCGATCCATCGAGAGCGGTCGCCGTCGACTTCGTGAACACGTCGTAGACGTTCTGGCCTCCCCACATAGAGGCGTCGGGCTCGTCCTGATAGGAGCGCGTTCCCCATTCGGCGGAGTTGGTCATCGGGTCGATGGGAATCCGGCGGAGGAACTTCAGCTTTTTCCCGGGGGTTCCGACCTGGCTCACGCCCTCGACCAGAACCTTCAGCTCCTCGGGATAGCCCTCGCTTCCAAGCTCGAGGTCGGTCCCGCCGATGACGCCCATATCGACCGCCCGCTTGTACTCGTCGATCGCCGTCCGCATGGTGCGAAGCGACGCCCGGAGCTCCGCTTCCTTGGCCCGCTTCGACCCTACCGCGGCCACGGGCACGATGGCCGCGGCGAGGACCGCGAGGAGGATCGTGGCGATGATGAGCTCGAGGTAGGTGAAGCCGTCCTCCCTCATGGTCCGGCCCTCTCTTCCCGCGCGCCGGTTTTCAGGAAGAACGCGATGCTGCAGGCGAGCTCGATCCCGGGGTCGTTGGTCTCCCTCTGCGAGAGGGTGATTTGCTCCACGAGGAAGAAGCGCTCCGACCTCTCCAGGCGATTGATGAACCGCACCAGATCGAAGTAGTCCCCCTCGACCGGCATCGTCGCCTTGATCTGCTCGAGACCCACGTCCAGGAGGTCTCTATCGTATCCGGTCCTTCCGCGAATCACGTTGTTCTCGCTCGCGAGCCGGTCGATCTCGTCCCAGGCATCGGTAAGGCCCGGGGCGCGCTCCTGCACCACGTCGTTCCAGAACCGCCGCACGGCCTCGGCGTTGCTTCTGGCGAGCGCCTCTGACTCCGAGAGTGTCAGGAGCTCCTCCTGCTTCGCTTGAAGCTCGGCGCGAAGCCGCTCGAGCTCGGAGGCCAGCCGCTCCTGCTTGTTCGCGAGGCGGTGGGTGACTCCCGCGAAGAGCGCGCCGTTCACGACGAGGATGAGCAGCAGCCAGAGGAATCCCCGGCGCCGTTTGAGGAGCTCTTCGATCAAGGAGCGGAGCTCGCTCATCGAGGTTCCTCGGCAACGGGCGCAACGGGCTTAACTGGCTCTGGGGGCTCGAGCGCGTCTTCACCTTCAGGGCTTTCAGTTTCAGGAGCTTCAGGGCCGGCGGGAGGCGTAGCGTCCCGGACGTCCTCGACGTAATCGAGCTTCAGCGTGGCCGCGATTCCGCTCGCTCCCTTCTCTTCGTCCTCGAGGTTCGTCTCGTCCACGGGATAGATGGTGGCGAAAAACGAGCTCGATTCCAGGCCTCGCACCATCTCGAGCACGTCCTGCAAGGTCCGCCCCACCACCGTCATCGTGACGGTGATCTCGCCCTCCTCCTCGGCGGGGGCGATCGAGGTGATACGCACGGAGGGCGGAGTGATTTCCTCGAGCTCGTTG
>Ga0184637_10000241_pt1 | contig 40174 bp, 34 predicted proteins | sample PLM3_127_b2_FD_133143 | JGI IMG/M metagenome (GOLD analysis project Ga0184637, IMG submission 133143) | Groundwater sediment microbial communities from an aquifer in East River, Colorado, USA - PLM3_127_b2 | ecosystem: Environmental > Terrestrial > Soil > Riparian zone | place: USA: East River... | reverse complement strand
CGCTTCCATCACGATAGAATTGAGCGGTTCGGGACCGAACAGCGTCACCCAGGCTCACGCACGCCGACCGGCCAGCCCGAACCCTAGTCCACCAGCCGGCACAAAAAACACCAGCCACCTAGGGCCTGACGGTCCCTCGTAGTCCGCCTGCCGCGAGCCCGGGGGTCTGGGGGCAGAGCCCCCAGTGGCTATACTGATGGCCATGCGCGTGCCCCGCGTGCGACTCGATGAGCTGCTGGTGCGACGCGGCCATGCGCCCAGCCGAGAGAAAGCGCGCGCGCTCGTCCTCGCAGGACGCGTAGCCGTGCCCGGCTCTCCGACCGCCAAGCCCGGGCAGCTTGTCCCCGACGACGTCTTACTCGACGTTGCGGGCGGCGAGCCGTACGTCAGCCGTGGCGGGATCAAGCTCGCCCACGCGCTCGACACGTTCAGGGTCGAACCGGACGGCAGAGTTTGTGCCGACATCGGCGCCTCGACCGGGGGCTTCACCGATTGCCTCTTGCAGCGGGGCGCTCGGCGCGTTTACGCGATCGACGTCGGCTATGGGCAGCTGGATTGGAAGCTGCGCACCGACCCGCGCGTGGCGTGCATGGAGCGCACGAATGCGCGGTTCCTCGAGTCGCTGCCGGAGCGGCCGGAGCTCGTGACGATCGACGCCTCGTTCATCTCACTACGGCTGCTATTGCCCCCCGCCGTCCGCGTGGCCACATCCACGGCCGACCTCGTGGCGCTGATCAAGCCCCAGTTCGAGGCGGGTCGCGAGCGAGTCGGGAAGGGTGGCGTCGTTCGGGACCCCTCCGTGCACTGCCAGGTGTTGACGGGTTTCGTGGAGTGGGCCGTGGAGGCCGGGCTCGCTCTCCAGGGGCTCACTGCCTCGCCGATTCGTGGTCCCGCGGGCAACGTCGAGTTCTTCGCCCACCTTACCGCCGTGGGTCCTGGGGCCGATGCGGGAAAGAGTATCGAGGCGGCGCTGCTGGAGGCGGCGGCGCGATGAACAGGGTGGCGGCCATCTACCAGCCCATGGTCGACACCGCGCACGATCTGGCACGCCGCTGCGCCGATGCGTTCAGGGACCGCGACCTGGAATGGGTCTTCATCTCGTCAGGAGACCTCGATCACACCCTGGTTCCGCCCGGGCTGCGGCTCGTCGTAACGTTCGGTGGCGATGGCACGATTCTGCGCGCCGCCCGCTGGTTGGGCGGCGCGCCGGTGCCCGTCGTTGGCGTCCAGATGGGCCGACTCGGGTTCCTGGCCGAGCTGATGCCCGAGGACCTGCCCGGCGCGCTCCAGCCGTACCTCGACCGCGAGTTCTGGGCGGACCGCCGGGTGATGATCGAGGCCGAGATCGGCGATGGCTCCGCGAGTGCGGGGCAGCCGCTCCTGGCGCTGAACGACATCGTCGTCGCCCGTGGGCAGTCGCTCCGTACAGTCACGGTGGACCTCAGCATGGATGGGCAGCTCCTCCACAGCTTCCGCTGCGACGGGCTGATCGTCGCGACCGCCACCGGCTCGACGGCATACTCGTTCGCGGCCGGCGGTCCGGTGCTCGCGCCCGACTCGGCGGAGCTGGTCGTGACCGCTATCTGCCCTCACATTTCCGCGCTGCACAGCATCGTTGTTCCGCCCGACGTTCCCCTTCGTCTGCAGGTCTGGACGTCGGAGACCGCCGTCGTCAACGTGGATGGACAGGTTGATCGGCCGCTTGGAGATGGTGGTACGGTGACGGTCCGCGTGTCCGACTCGACGACGACGTTCGCGCGCGGGGGCACGCGAGTCGACTTCTACCGGCGGATACTCGCCAAGCTCGCGTGACCGTGGATAGTCGGGCGCGCCTCCTCGAACTGACGATCCGCGACTTCGCCATCATTGATTCCTTGCACATCGAGTGGGCCTCCGACTTCAGTGTGCTCACCGGCGAGACCGGCGCTGGGAAATCGATCGTCATCGACGCCCTCGGCGCTGCGCTCGGCGACCGCGCCGACTCGAACTGGGTTCGCTCTGGCGCCGATCGGGCGTTCGTCGAGGCCATCTTTTCTGTTCCACCCGCCGATCCTCGGCTGCACTTCGTTCTTGCGGAGCTGGGTTGCGCGGACGACGACCTGCTGATCCTCGCGCGCGACATCTATCCAGGGCGGAGCGTATGTCGGGTGAACGGCCGCGCCGTGCCGGCTGCCGCTGTGCAGCAGCTCGCCGAGAAGCTGATCGACGTGCACTCCCAGGCGCTCCATCTGTCGCTGCTGCGCGTCCGTGAGCACCTGGAGATCCTCGATCGCTACGCGACGCTTGCTTCGGAGCGCAGGGCGATGGTCAATGCGGCCATCTCGCTGCGCGACGTGCGGCGCCAGATCGCGGAGCTCGACAGCGAGCGGCGCCAGGGCGAGCGCGAGTCAGGCTTGCTTCGTCACGAGGTCGACGAGATCGATGGAGCTGAGATTCGGGAAGGGGAGGAGGACGAGCTGCAGGGAGCGCGCTCCCGCTTCCGTCATGCCCAACGGTTGCAACAGCTGGCTGCTGACGCGTACGGCGACCTGCAGGGAGCCGAAGAGTCGGAGGGGGCCGTCGGCCTGCTGGGCGAGGCGATCCGTAAGCTGGAAGACATCGCCGCTCTCGACCCCGGCTTCAAGGCGGCCGATGGGCGGCTCGGGGAGCTGGTCGACCTCGCGGAGGACCTGGCCCGCGAGCTGCGCCGGTACGCCGACACCGTCGAGCAGGACGCGAGCGCGCTTCCTGAGATCGAGGAGCGGCTGCTGGCGCTCGCCGACCTCAAGCGGAAGTACGGGCCGACGCTTGGCGAGGTGCTGGCCTACCGCGAGCGGGCGGCCGAGCGGTTGCACGCCGTCGAGCATCACGAGGAGCGCCTCGGCGAGCTGCGCGCGTTGGAGACGGAGCACCTGCACGATGCCGAGGGTGCCGCGGGCTCGCTTTCGAAGGCGCGCACCGAAGCGGCGCGACGCCTTCAGGCAGCGGTCGAGGCTGAGCTCGAAGAGCTCGGCATGGGTGGCGCGGGATTCGTCGTCTCGATCGACCGCCGCCCCGATCCGGACGGTATCTGCCTCAACGGCGGAGTGGAACGCGTCGCCTTCGACGAAACGGGCGCGGACCGCGTCGAGTTCCTCATCTCTCCCAACGCCGGCGAGGGGCCACGGTCGCTCGCTCGCATTGCCAGCGGCGGTGAATTGGCCCGACTGATGCTGGCGCTGAAGGCTGCGCTCGCGGAGGTGGACGAGACGCCCGTGCTGATCTTCGATGAGCTCGACCAGGGGGTGGGCGGCCGGATGGGCCACGCCATCGGCGAGAAGCTGTGGCGCGTCTCCCGCCTCCACCAGGTGCTTTGCATCACCCACCTGGCGCAGGTGGCTGCCTATGCCGATAGTCATTACGTAGCGGGCAAGCGCCTCGACGATGGGCGGACGGTCGCCACCGTCGCCAAGTTGACGGACAAGGACCGCGTCGATGAGCTTACGGCGATGCTGGCCGGGACGAACGCTGGCGCGGCGGCGCGCCGTAACGCGGAGGAACTGCTGGAGCGCGTCGGCCAGTGGAAGCGTCGGAGCGCAAACACCTGAAAGTGGCGCCCACAGAGCCAGTCGTCCGATTCCAGAATGTAGCTGTGAACTATTTCACGACCACGTGTGTATCGAAATCGATCTCTGAGCGTTATAGTTTGCGACGATTTACCCCGCCGAACGGGGTAATTTGATCGTTTTAGCCAAGGAGCATGCCATCCATGTCAAGAGTTCTCCGGCTAGCCCCCGTTGGTCGAGCTGTACTTGCGGGCCTACTCATTGCGACTGCGGTCGCGACTGGGGGAGCAACTCCCGCTGGCCCGCCCGAGGGCTTCATCGTGGTGCTGCACGACAACGTTTCGAATCCCGGAGCGGTAGCCCGGGAGCACGCCGCGCGCTTCGGCGGCCAGATCACGTATGTGTACGAGCATGCCCTCAAGGGCTATGCGGTTCAGGGACAGGCGGGGTTAGCGGCCGCGGTCTCCGGCGATTCGCGCGTCGCATACGTCGAGCGTGACGACGAGATGCGAATCTCGACGACACAGTCCCCTGTGACCTGGGGCCTCGACCGAATCGACCAGCATCCGCTCCCCCTCAATGGCGGGTACGGCTACGCCAACACGGGCGCCGGCGTGACGGCCTACATCATCGATACCGGCATCCTCACTTCGCACCTCGAGTTCGGTGGGCGCGCGGTGAACGGCTACGACGCGGTGGATGGAGCTCTTCCGGCGCTGGACTGCAATGGGCACGGTACGCACGTCGCTGGCACGGTGGGCGGCGCGAATTACGGTGTCGCCAAGGGTGTCACTCTCGTTGCCGTACGCGTGCTCAACTGCAGCGGCAGCGGCACTACGTCCGGCGTGATCGCCGGCATCGATTGGGTGACGGCTAATCACGCGGCCGGCGCGCCAGCCGTCGCGAACATGAGCCTGGGTGGGGGTGCGAGCAGCTCGCTCGATACCGCCGTTAGGAATTCCATCGCGGACGGTGTGAGCTACGCGGTCGCGGCCGGAAACGGCAACATCGTCGGCATTGCACAGGACGCCTGCAAGCGTTCCCCCGCGCGGGTGGCTGAAGCGATGACGATCAGCGCGACGGACCAGAGCGACAGAAAGGCCTCGTGGGCGAACCATGGCAACTGTGTCGACTTCTTTGCTCCGGGCGTCGGCATCACGTCCGCCTGGTCCAACAGCGACGCGGGGACGAACACCATCAGCGGCACGTCGATGGCAACGCCGCATACCGCCGGCGTCGCGGCGCTCTACCTGCAGGGCAATCCTGTGGCCTCGCCAGCCGCTGTCCGCACCGCGCTCTACAATGCGACCACGCAGGGTGTGGTGACGTCGTCCAGGACAGCTAACAACCACCTGCTGTTCACGAGCTTCTAGGGCGCCCAGATCGAGATATCGCGCACCATCCAGGGGCTGAACCAGCCGGCCGCCCTCGGAGAAGCACCTTATCGGCCCCAGCGGGCGCACGCCTTCAGCCCTCGGTTGGCGCAATGCCCGTTCCAGGGCGCGCCGCGCTAGTCCGACCCGCCTCCCACCGGTATCGGTGCTCGGGCCGGCGGACGTTGCTCGGGTACGGGCGATGGCGCAGGCGCGGCCGCCCTGCGTCGCAGCAGGTTACGCACGCGGCTCGGGATACCCATGATGAGCCCCTGGAAGTCGTCCATGATGGTGTAGACGGCCGGGATCATGACCAGCGTCAGCAGCGTGCTGGTGATGAGGCCGCCGATCACGGTCACGGCCATCGGCGCGCGGAACTCGCCACCCTCTCCCACGGCAAGGGCGATCGGCATCATCGCGAGGACGAGCGCGGACGTCGTCATCAGGATCGGCCGTAGTCGGATCGGGCCCGCGTTCATCAGGGCTTCGTTCCGCGGCATGCCTTGCCGCCGCAGGGTGTTCGTGTAGTCCACCAGCAGGATCGCGTTCTTCCCGACCAGCCCCATCAGCAGGATCATGCCGATCAAGCTCATCATGTTCAGCGTGTTTCCCGTAATCACGAGGAGCCCGAAGGCCCCGATCACCGCAAGCGGCAGGCTCAGCATGATGACCAGCGGGAAGAGCAGGCTCTCGAAGAGCGCCACCATCAACATGTACATGAGTAGCACGCTGAGTCCCAGGGCCGAGAAGATCTGGCCGAATGACTCCGCCTGGTCCTCGGCGTCTCCGCCGACTTTCAGGGTGTAGCCGGCCGGCACCTGCACGCTTGCGAGCGCGCTCTGGATATCCGTCGTCACATCGCCGAGCGGCCGGCCGTCGAGCTGAGCCAGCACGAACACCGTCCGCTGCCGATCGCGGCGGTCGACCTGCGTGGGGCCGCTGACCGTGGAGATGTTGGCCACCTGGCCCAGGCGGATCGTTGACCCGCGCGGCGTGACGATCGGGATCTCGGTCACCTGCTCGCCGCGGGCGCGCTCGTTCGGGTCGAGGATCACCGTCAGGTCCCAGCCCTTCGTTCCCTCGGGCCGGAACGACGATACCGTGCTGCCGGCCAGGCCGGTGCGAAGCACGCTGGCCACCTGCCCCGGGCTCAGGCCCAGGTCAGCAGCCCGCTCGCGGTCGATGGAGACGACCAGCTCCGGCTGGCCGGTGACCCCACCATCGCTCACGTCGGCCGTGCCGGGCACGGATCGGACGACGTTCGCCACCTGCCCCGCCAGCGAAGCGAGCACCTGCTGGTTGTCGCCCTGAACGCGAATCGAGATCGGCGCGGCGGTGTTCTCGAAGAAGCTAGACGGCGACGCCTTCACGGTCGCGTCGGGGATGTCGCGCCCGAACGTCCTGGCCTCGGCGGCAAGATCCTTCGGCGTGCGTGTCCGCTCGGACTTGTCCTTCATCTCGACCTGGATGCGGGCGAAGCGAGCCTGGTTCGCCAGGAACGCCGAGCCTCCGCCGACCCCGACCGATGTCGACACGCGCTCGACTTCCGACCAGGCCAGCACACGCTCTTCGACCCGACGCGTCGCCGCGTCGGTGCGGTCGAGTGTGGTGCCGGCAGGCATCTCGACGTTGACAACGAGCCGGCCGTCATCTGTCGTGGGCACGAACTCCGAGGAGAGCATGCCCGTCGCGACGAGCATGATGCCGCCGACGAACGAGGCGATGCCCAGGGCGACGGTGAGCCACCGGAAACGCAGCGCTCCGCGCAGCACGTGGCCATAGATCCTGGTTATGCGTTCGTACCCGCGGTCCCACGCTCGGGCGAACAGCGCGAGCGGGTTCAGGGTCGGCGTGTCGGCGTCGATCTCGAGGCGCTGCCCCTTGCGGTACCAGCGACTGGCGAGCAACGGCGTGAGGGTGAACGACACGAACAGGGAGAACAGCGTCGCCGTGGCGATCACCAGACCGAACTCGCGGAACCATTGCCCAACGAAGCCGCCCATGAAGGCGATCGGCGTGAACACCACGATATCCACCAGAGTGATGGCGATCGCCGCGAAGCCGATCTCGGATCGGCCGTTGATGGCAGCGTCCGACGGTTCCTCGCCCGCCTGTAGATGCCGGAAGATGTTCTCGAGCACCACGATGGAGTCGTCCACCAGGATTCCCACCGTGAGCGTCAAGCCCATCAGGCTCATCATGTTCAGGCTGAAGCCCATGAAGTAGACGACGCCCAGCGTCGCAATCAGGCTCGTGGGGATCGCCAGGAGCACGATCGCCGTCGCTCGGAACGTGTGCAGGAACAGCAGCAGCACCAGGCCGGTAAGGACCACGGCCATCGACAGCTCCTGCTGCACGTCCCGCACGCTATTTCGGGTGAAGACCGAGCCGTCGAGGATGACGTCGATATGCACGTCGGCCGGCAGCTCGCGCTCGATGCGCTGAACTTCGCGCTTGATGCCGTCGACCGTTTCGATCGCGTTGGCGCTGGACGTCTTCACCACGGTAATGCCGAGCGCGGGGTTCCCGTCCGTGCGCTGGATCGTCTGGACTTTCTTGTACGTGTCGATGACGGTCGCCACGTCGCGCAGGTAGACCGGACCGTTCGCCGTGGATGCAACCAGGACGCTGTTCAGCTCCTGGGGCGTCTGGGCCTGGTTGTTCAGCCGAACGGTCCAGTCCCGGCCGCGCTCGGTCAAGCTGCCCGCTGGCACGTTGACGTTGTCGCCGGTCAGGGCCTGGTTCACCTGCAGGATGCTCAGGCCGCGCGCCTGTAGCTTCTGCTGGTCGACCTGGACCTGGATCTCTCGCTCGAGGCCGCCGATCAGCGTTACCTGCCCGACGCCCGCGGCTGCCTCGATCTGCTTCTTCACTTTGTCCTCGGCGAGCCGCTGGAGCTGGCCGAGGTCGCGATTGCCGCTGAGCGACATGACGAGCACGGGCTGCTCGTTCGGGTTGAACTTGCCCACGGAGGGCGCGCGCACGTCGACCGGCAGCTCGCCCCGAATGCCGTTCACCCGCCGCTCGGCCTCAATGGCCGAGTCCTTGTTGGCCCTATCCGTGAAGACGATGAAGATGCTCGATACGCCCTCGTACGACGACGACTGCATGTAGTCGATGTCGTTCATGCCGGCGACGGTATCCTCGATCTTCTTCGTGACGAGGGTGTCCACCGCGTCGGGGCCAGCGCCCGGGTAGACCGTGGTGATCGTGACGATCGGATAGTCGAGCGCCGGAAACAGGTCGACCGCGAGGCGCGACCACGAGACGAAGCCAACCACTAACAAGGTGGTGATGACCATCAGCATGAGCAGCGGTCGTTTGATGGACAGACTTGTCAGCCACATCGCTTACTTCCTCCCAGAACAGGTACTAGCGCTGGGCGAGCTGGACCTGAGGCGCCAGCTGGTCGCCGTCCGCGAGCTCGGCGACCCCACTCGTCACCACGAGCTGCCCCTCCCTGAGGCCGCTCAGAATCTCGATACTGCGGTCTCCCGTCAGGCCGAGGCCGACGGGCACCCTGCGCGCTCGATTGGCGTCATCGACCACCATGACGGAGCCGGTCCCTCCGCTGGAGCCCGGCAAGAGCGATTCCCGGGGAATGAGCAGCGCTCCCGGCTTGAAGGCCGTCACGATGCTGAGCCGCGCGAGCATGCCGGCCCGCAGCTGCTGATCGCCGTCCTGGGGGACGACCCGCACGCTGGCCGTCCGCGTCTTGGTATCGACTGTCGGAGAGATGGCTGCGACGGTGCCGGTGAAGGTCTTTCCTGGGAAGGCCGCTACCTGGAGGCTCACCGGCTGGCCCTCCTGGACCTGGCCCAGCTGGGCCTCCTCGACGTTTACGAGCAGCTCGAGGTCGGGCGGCACCAGGGTGACGATGGGAGTGTTCGGACTCACGAGGGCGCCCTGCGACACCTGGCGCTCGGCGATGATGCCGTCGACCGGTGCATGAATGATGGACTCGCGCACTCCGAGGTCCGCGAGCGCCAGCCGTGCCCGCGCCTCGTCCACTGCCGCCTGGGCCGCCTGGATCTCTTCGGGAGCGAACGGATTGCGGCGTCCCTGGAGCGTCGCTCGTGCCTGCGCAACAGCCTGCGCCTGCTCCTCCATGTCGTAGCTCGTGTACGGCGAGCGCGCCTTTTCGACCTGAAGCCGCGCTTGCTCAACGAGGGCGCGCTGCGCCCTGATCTCCTGCTGGGTCGCTGGCGACTCGGCGAGCGCAAGCTGCTGCTCGGCTTGCTCGACGGCCGCCGCGGCCTGGGTGATGTCGTCATCGTGCGGGCCCCGGAGCACCTCGTTGAGCCGTGCCTGATCGCTGCGCAGCTTCTCGCGCGCCGCGATTAGCTGGCTGTCGGCCTGGGAGCGCTGCGCCTCGACGCCACTCGCGGAGAGCGCATCGAGCCGCGCTTTCGCGGTGGCAACGTTGGCGTCGGCCTCTTCGACGGTCGCGTCGAGCTGCGCCTTGTTCGCGGGCCCGCCTCCGCCCCTCACGAGATCGAGCTGGGCCCTGGCTGCCGTGACCGCGCGCTGCGCCGCGACCACCGCCTCGTTGGTTCCAAGAGCCGGCTGGCCGAGGGCGCTCGGCGCGGCCGGTGCCGCGGGCGCCGCCAGCTGCGCGTTCCGCGCATCACGCGCCGCCCTGAGATTGGCTTCGGCCGAAGCGACGTTCGCCTGGGCGGCTGCGATCTGCGCGTCCAGCGGCTTGTCGGCCTGGGCGAGGGCGGCCCGAGCGGCCGTGGCATGCGCGACTGCTGTCTCATGGGCGCCCTGCGCAGCCTGGACGTCGGCCGCTGAGGAGTTGCCGAGGTGAACGAGGGCGGCTTCCGCCGCCGCGACGGCGGCGCGGTCGCTGTCTACGGCGCTCTGCGCCGCCTGGCGGAGGTCGTCGGTCGCGCCGCGCTGGACGGACGAGAGCTTGGCCCTTGCGGAGAGGAGTGCGGCCTGCGCTTGAGCAACGGCCTCGGCGCGGCCGCCCTGCTCCATCAGGTCGAGCCTGGCTTGCTGCGCCTCGAGCGCCGTCTCGGCGAGGGCGACGTCGTTGGCGCGACCGCCAGCCCGCATGCTGGCGAGGCGAGTCTCTTGCTGCTGCAGCCCGGCCTGGGCCGCGGCCACATCTTCCACCTTGCCCCCAGCCCGTACCTGGGCCAGCTTTGCCTCCGCCGCGGTGAGCGCGGCACGCGCCTGCAACATCTGGAACGAGGCGCTGTCCGCGTCGAGCTCGGCGAGCCTGTCGCCCGCGGCCACGCGCGAGCCGACGTCGACCAGCATCCGCTCAACTCGGCCGGACCCCTTCGCGAAGACGGTGACCTGGCCAGAGGCGCGAATGTCACCGCTATAGGCAAGCGACTGCTGGATGTCGCCTCGCTCGACCGGCGCGGCCGAGACGGGGATCGTCGGTGCTTGCCGGGGCGGCGCCGGCGTCGGGCCCGACTGCGCGGAGCACGCGGAGACGAAAAGCGCCACGGCGAGCGCGCCCGAGAGGGCGAGGCCTGGCGAACGAAGCGACGAGGGTGATCTGGTGGCTGCCATGAGATCCTCCTTACGTATTCCGCGCGCGGCCCTCGGTCGCCGCCGTGGCTGTGGGTCTCGGCTCGGCTTGAGCCGTGAGTGACCCGGCCGGGCCGGCGAGGCCGTTATCGAGGAAGGCAACGTAAGCTCGCTTCAGGGCCTCGACCGGGATCGTCTGCACACCGGAGACGTGGTGCAACATGATTCCGTCGTCGAGGGCAAGGATTAGCTCCGCTGCCGCCGCCACGTCGATGTCGGCGCGAAGCTCGCCGGCCTGGCGCGCCTCCGTGAGGGTCCACATGATGAACTCGCGGATCGAGTCGCAGAGCCTGGCGCGCTCGGCCTGAAGGGCGTCCGACTTCGGCGCCTCGGTCCAGAACTCGAAGCTCACCCGACAGTAGGGCGCCAGCTCGTCTGCCATCTGATCAAAAAACAGCTCGACGGCGTCGCGGTTCTTTTCGGCCATCGAGCCAGGACGCTCGTAGATCACCCTGAAGGCCTCCAGGATCTCGGCGGTACGCTGCTCGGCCAGTGCAAGAAACAGCTCCTGCTTCGACGCGAAGTAGGTGTAGATCGCTCCGACGGAGAGCCCGCTTTCCCGGACGATGTCCTCCATCGAGGTCGCGCGATAGCCGCCACGGGCGAAGCAAGCCATCGCGGCAGAGAGAATCTGTTCGCGGCGCTTGCGCTCGTGCTCCTCGGTGACCTTCGGCAAAATCAAGCCTCCCGGAGTGCGCGGAGCGCTCGGCCTATAAAAGAAAACGAGCGCTCGTTTTTGACTCTGCGAGAATAACACCCGTGGGTTACGAAATGCAATAGGGCAGCGGGGCGAAAACCCACCGGTTCGCAAACGTCCTTGGCTCTCGCTTCTAGGTGCAGCTCACGGTGAGTGCAATGCGCGGCCATGGTTCTGGCGCCGTCGGGCCGAACGGGCTGTGGCGCTTCCGCGACGCGGACTACGAGCGCGGAAGCCCGTTCTCGCGCTCATAGTCGGCGCGTGCCTTCGGGCCGGCGATATCGAGGATCTTTGCTGTGGGGTCCTTGTCGCGTGCCATGTACTTGATCCACTCGTGGTAGCCGATGCGGTCTGGCCGGGCGACGCGTTCCGCGCGATCGCGCTGCAGCCCGTTTTCCAACACCTCACGGATCATGCCCGCGTCGGTCCAGGACCCTCGGTAGATCAGGGTGCCATCGCGATGGACGACGCACGCCATGCTCGGAAGCCCACCATAACCACGATGAGTCGTCCCCTGGACGTCGTCCACCGCAACCCCGAACGTGATTCGGGCATAGTCTTTCATGCGGGATGCGTGGTCCAGCTTCTGCCCTAAGGTTCGGTGCGGGGGAAAATTCTCACCCGGGTGGATCTCACGGGTGTAGATGAACAGGAACGAGAAGCTGCGTCCGCCGTACGTGCGGTGCAGCGACTCCAGGGCCGGGAGTTGCGCCATGCATGGCGGGGCGGTGATGCAGCCGAAGATGAGGACCACGTGGCCCTTCGACAGCAGCTCGACGAGGTCGGCGGTGCCGCCGCCGACGAGCGGCAACTGGAAAGCAGGTGCTGGCTCTCCAACGCGTGGTGAGCTATTCGGGAAGGTTGCCCGAGTGGCGTCGCTAATGTCGCGATAGTAAGTCTCGAAGTTGTAAGAGTCGGTCGCCATGTTATTTCTCCGGGGGTGGAGGAGGATTGACTGAGCTCGCGGAAAGCGTAGCTGCTGCCCTGCAGCATGCCCTGGGCCCGGATCAGGTCGTGACCGAGCCGGCTCGCCTGGCTCGTTATCGAGGCATCGCCTGGGGTGATGCAGCCGCACGGCTCCCGCTCGAACGGCCGCCCTCGCGGGCCATGGTCGCTGTGACGCCCCGCTCGACGGCGGGCGTCGTGAAGGTCATCGAAGTCGCTCGGAAGACGCGCGCGCCGATTGTACCCCACGGGGCCGGCACGGGCGTTCACGCCGGTGCGGCTCCGGTCGAGGGCGCGATCCTCCTGGACCTCGGCTCAATGGACCGCATCCTGAGTATCAGCCGTGAGGATCGTAGTGCTCGCGTGGAGCCGGGAGTGCTGGTGGGAGATCTCGACTTGCACGCGCAGGCTTACGGCCTCATGGTGGGGCACGACCCGTGGAGCCAGGCCATTGCGAGCGTGGGGGGCGCGGTATCCACCAACGGCGTGGGCTACCTGGCGGGCAAGTACGGCTCGATGGGCGAGCAGGTGCTCGGATTGGAAGCGGTGCTCGGCACTGGCGAGGTCGTCCGGACGAGGGCTGTGCCGAAGTCCTCGACGGGGCCTTCTCTGCGCCACCTGCTCATCGGCGGAGAGGGCGTGTTCGGCGTCATCACGGAGGTCGAGCTGCGCCTGTTTCCGGTGCCGGAGCGGCGCGTTCTCGCCGGTTTTCGGTTCCCGCGGTTCGAGTCGGGACTCGAGGCGGTGATGGAGATGATCGCCATCCAGCTCAGGCCCTCGATGATCGACTACGAGGAGGACGACCCCGAACCAGGCATGCTCAGACTCGGCGAGCTCCTCGATCTACCCTCGTCGATGTTTTTGGCTTTCGAAGGCTTTGCGGACGAAGTCGCCGCGCAGGCGCGGCGAGCCGAGCAGATCTGCCTTGCGAACGGAGCCGAGGCGCTGCCGGAGGCGGACGCTCGGGAGTTCTGGGACACGCGGCACGAGTCCGCGGAGCGCTATCTGCGGCAGCGAGAGGAAGACCCCTCGGGAATCGAACGCCGGGCCAGGCAGTGGACGAGCGTATACCTGAATATCGGCCTGCCCGCCTCGGCGATCCGGCCCTTTCGGGAGAGGGCGGCTCGGGAGCTGGCTCCCTACCGGCTCGCGGTGAAGGCATCCGGCCTGTGGGGAATGCCAGAGCTGTTCTCGGTGCGCTTCGAGCACCAGGCCCCCGACGATCCTCGCGCGGCCGACGAGCTCGAAGCTGGAACGGACCTCGGTCTCCGCATCGCACACGGCCTGGGCGGGTCAATGGAGTACTGCCACGGAGTCGGGTTGCGCCTCGCTCACCTGATGGAGGCAGAGCACGGCACCGGGTTCGACGTGCTGCGGCGGATAAAAGCGGCCGTGGATCCCGACGGACTGCTCAACCCGGGGAAACTAGGGTTGTAGAACCGCTCGCCCTGAGCCCGTCGAAGGGCAGGCTCGTGGTTCGACAAGCTCACCACGAGCGGCTAGCTCTCTACTGCAACAGGTATTCGAACTTCGGGCCCTCGTCGTGGCGGATGACCCGCTCGACAACACGCCGCATGGTCTCCACGCCCTCGTCGCCCACGCGTAGCGCGATGACGGAGCCGATGATGAAGCCCAGCGCAGTACCGAGCGCGATGCCGACGGCGAAGAGATGGTCGCGATTGGGGCTCACGGGTTCCTCTGTTCCTCTGTTCAATCTACTGCACGCGGACGATGGGGGTCGCGTCTGACCACAACTCCTCGAGTCGGTAGTATTCCCGCTCCGCCGGCGCGAAGATGTGCACTACCACGTCCCCGTAGTCGAGCACCACCCAACCCGACGAAGCGGTCCCCTCACGCCGAAGCGGGCGTCGATGCTCGGTGTCGCGTACCCGCTCCACCATGTCGTCGAGGAGCGCGTTGATCTGGCGCTCACTATTTCCGCTGCAGACAACAAAATAATCGGCTAGCAAGGACACCTTGCGCAGGTCCAGCATGACAATGTCGCTGGCCTGCTTCTCGGAAGCGAGATCGACGATCTGCCTGGCGAGGTCCTGCGCCTCCAGCCGGTCCGTTCCTCCTAGCAAGCTCGCTGTGCTGTGTCCATTATATCGTCTCACTTCTGCATGCACGGGCACACTCCAATCACAAGGGAAGCCCTGAGCGCGACGTGTGAATCAAAGAACAGAACTAAAATGCACGGAGGGGACAAAATGCGACTAGCAGACCGGGTTGCGATTGTCACGGGCGGCGCGAAAGGGATCGGGCGACACTATGTACGGCTCCTCTCGGCGGAAGGTGCCAGTGCTGTCTTTGCCGACATCGATGGGCCGGCCGCGGAAGCCGCGGCGAGCGACGTCGTCGAAACTGGTGGACGAGCCCTCGCGACGCACACTGACGGTTCCGCCGAGAACAGCGTGAGCGACCCACGACCGTATCAGCGTCGAGGAGTGAGACCGCCTACGGTGTCAACGTTCGGGGCGTCGTGGACAGAGGGTCCGTGCTCACGTGAGGGCCTCCATCGGGTCCTCCACGCAGTCCCAACCGATCCATTCGCCGCCACCGACCCAGACCTCTTTCTTCCAGATCGGCACGATCTCTTTCAGGCGATCGATCGTGTACTTGCAGGCGGCGAATCCTTCGGCCCGATGCTCCGTGGCGACGGCGATAGCCACCGACGGCTCGCCGAGCTCGACCCGCCCTACGCGATGGCGAACGGCGATCCGATCTGTGCCCCAGCGCTCCAGCACCTCGTCCGCGATCTGCTCGAGCTTCTTGACGGCCATTTCCGGGTAAGCCTCATACTCGAGATACTCGACTTCACGACCGCCGGACATCCGGCGGGCGGTGCCCAGAAAAACGGTGATTGCGCCGCACTCGGGTGACCGCACGAGCTCCGCGACCGAGTCGCCGGTCAGGGGGGCCGCGGTGATCTCGAAGTGCCGGTGGCCGCCGCCGCTGACCGGCGGGATGACGGCAACCTGGTCGTTCTCGCGCAAGGGATGATCCTCCCCGACGTACTCGAAGTTTACGCTGATCATCGCAGGGGGTAAGTCCCCCATCTGGGGAAAGCGGGCGTGCAGCTCCTCGGTAAGCGTGCCGACGGTGGCGTTCTCTGGCAGCTCGAGGGTGAGTGCGCTCGTGCCGAGCGCCTCGCGGACCGAAGCGAAGAGGCGGACCGAGAGCTGCATCAAGCCTACTCTTCTGAGCCGCTCGGAGACCGCTCGTCCTGAGCTTGTGGTTCGACAGGCTCACCACGAGCGGCGCTCAGCCTGAGCGTGTCGAAGGCCAAGCTCACCACGAGCGGGTCTTCCCTCCGCTACTGCTTGGTCTCGCCGCCTTTTTCCAGATCGTCGATGTCAAGCGTGTTGATGAACTGCTTGAACACGGAGAGCTTCTCTTCGTCAATCGGGGTGCTCTCCTCTTCGCGGCCGCCGCGGCCCTCTGCCTGGGCCTCTTCCTCTCCGTCGAACACCATGCCGGCGCTATCCAGCACACGCTCCTCGACGAAAATGGGGACCTCCCAACGAATCGCGAGCGCGATCGCGTCGCTTGGGCGGGCGTCGACCTCGACGGACTTGCCATCGTGGTAGAGGATGAGCTTGGCGTAAAAGGTCTCCTCGGCGAGGTCGTTGATGATCACATGCTCGAGGCGGGCGCCCAGCGCGCCGATGGCCGAGCGCAAGAGGTCGTGCGTCAGGGGGCGGCTAACGGGGACTTTCTGCATTGGGATGGCGATGGCGTCTGCTTCGAAGTGGCCAATCCAGATCGGGAGATACCGGGTCGAGTCCTTCTCTTTCAGCATCACGACTCGCTTGTAGTTGGCCATATTGACTCGGATGCTTTCGACGACGACCTCGATCACCGTATCAGCTCCTCCCGGGTCTGAGCCGCCGCGAGCCGCGTCCGGATCCCCATTCCCCCGCTGGCCGTCAATTGTACCACCACCGCCTTCAGGGGCCGCTAACAGGGCGGCGCGTCAGTGACCAAGAACACGCACGGAGTGGATTCGCGGCTGCCAGGTCAACGCAACGGAGCCGAAGGCGTCGACGAGGCTACGTGCACGGTCCCTCAAGGCCTGAAGGTGGGGCATCCGCGCCTTCCACTCACCAGTCGTCTGCTTCAGCACCAACTGGCTATCGCCGAATACCTCGACTCTCGCCGCCTGTGGATCGAGATTCTCCGCCTTCAGCGTCGCGGCCGCGTCCTCCAGCGCATGGATTAACGCCAGGTATTCGGCTTCGTTGTTGGTGATGCGCGCGCCGAACTGAAGGCGGACGATGCGCGGCTCGGACTCGCCGACCGCGATCTGGTAGCTACCGTAGCCGCGGCCGGGGTTCCCGAGCGAGCCACCGTCGAACACTATCCGGACCGGAACCGGGGACAACTGGGTCAAGGAGCCTCCCTCGAGCCGTACGGGCTTAGATAGGGCGCCGCGGGTCCTGTGGACTGGGGGGTGTTGGCTGGGTCGCCCCATCCTCCCACGACCCCGGGGTCGACGCGGAGGTTGGCAGGGGGGCATTTGCGGGCGGGAGGATCGAGGGCGTGTCCGGCACGGCAGCGTCGACCGGCGTCTGCTGTGGTGGCGAAGGCGTGCTCTGTCGAACGATTCGCGGCCCTGAGCCTGACGGCTCGTCCTGGATGCCGCGCTGGATCTCGCGGGTAACGTCCGAGCTAACGCGGCGCAGCTCGCCCACCATTCGCCCGATCTGACGAGCGATGTCCGGCAGCTTATCGGGTCCGAAGACGATGAGCGCCAACGCCGCCACGAGCACCAGCTCGACGGGCCCCATCCCCAGGAAGTTCATGAGCTCCCTCCAACTAACTGATCAGCGCCCCCGCTTCCAGGTGCAAAACGGGCGCATCCGGCAAAACGTTTCGATCGACCGCGTCGGCGTGCGTTACGGTGAGCAGCGTCTGTCCTCCACCCGCGGCGACGCGGAGCACGGCAGCCTGCTTCCCGGCGTCAAGCTCGCTCAGCACGTCGTCGAGCAGCAGGATCGGCCGCGACCCGACACGGGCGGCCAGCAAGTCGAGCTCGGCGAGTTTCAGGCTGAGGGCCGCGAGCCGCTGCTGACCCCTCGACCCGTATACGTTCATGTCGATGCCGTCGACGACGAAGCAGAGATCGTCCCGATGGGGCCCGACCAGCGACATGCCGGCTGCGACGTCGCGCTGCCTCCCACGATCCAGCGCCTGTATGAACGCGCTGTGGATGGCCCCCAGGGCCGCGTCCGTCTCTGCAGGCACGTTGCGAAGAACGACGCCCTCCGGTTCCGCAAGCGCGGGCTTGTAACCGATCTCGAGCCGCTGGCCCCAGCCCCCCAGATCTCGGAACCACCGATCGGCGAATGCATTGAGCCCATTGATCGAGCGCGCTCGTTCCTGAAAGATGAAGGCGCCGTTCGTTGCTAGCTCCTGGTCCCACACGGGCAGTGTTTGCCCTTGCCCTCCCTGCTCGCGAACCTGCCGCAGTAGCTGGTTCCGCTGTGCCAGGACCTTATTGAAGCGCTGGAGCGCCCGTAGATAGCGGCCGCTCATCTGCCCGTTAGTCACGTCGAGGTAGCGTCGTCGGCCCGCGGGCGGGCCTGCGACGAGATCAACGTCCTCGGGCGCGAACGAAACGACGTTGATCTCGCCGACGAACTCCAGCGCGCGCCGGGGCACGCCATTCACGCGGAAGCTCTTGCTGACGCTCGGGCCTGAGCCATCGTCGCTGCTGTCGAGGATGCGCAGGATGACTTCGGCTTTCGTCTCGCCTCGGGCGTGGGCGACGACGGCGCTGATGCGACCGAAGGCCTCCGCGGCGGAGAGCTCGTCGGTCGGGGAGGCGACCGCCCAGTGGATCAGCTCGCGGTCCGATCCTGCTCGCGACGATTTTGTCGTCGCAAGTAGCTCGACCGCTTCGAGCAGATTGGTCTTTCCCTGCGCGTTTTCGGCCTGGATGATGGTCGGCTCGTCACCCAGTGTGAGCGCAAGACGCCGAAAGTTTCGGTAGTTGGTGAGCTGGAGCGACCGCAAAAACACTCCCGCATTCTAAACGCCCGGTTAGAGTGTGGGCGTGGCCACACTCTAACCGGGCTCTAATCTGGCCCCGCTATAATCGCCCCATGCTTCGAACCGTGCCGCGCGTCGGCGTTCTGGTTCTCGCGAGTTTCCTGGCATTCGGGGTGGCGATCGGCTGGGGAGAGCATCTCGCGCGCCCCTCTCCCGCTGAGGCGCCAGCCGACGTGTCCTCCGAAGTAGCAAACCGTGTGGCTCCCCCTGTCCACCGGGAAACGGCTGGCGACCTCTACTGGTTCGATCAGGCGGATATGACGCTGTCCCGCTCGCAAGAGCCCGTCGAAGAAGCGCCCGTGACGGCCTCGGGGGGATTCCCCTCGTACCCGCTTCCGAGCGGCAGTCCGGAGCCTCTCGGCCCGGGCGTCTTTGCTGCCGGAGGTTTTGCCGCACCACTGCCGCGCAGTCCGGTGTGGAACCCCGCCGGACCCAAGCGGGTCGGTATCCAGATCGGGCACTGGTTCCAGGGCCAATTGCCCGAAGAGCTCCGGCGCCTCTCGGCGGGCGCTTCCTCGGGCGGCTGGAACGAGTGGGAGTTGAATCTGCTGATCGGGCAGCGCGTCGTGCAGATGCTGGAGGAGGCCGGCGTAGAGGCAGACCTGCTCCCGGCGACGATCCCGATCCGCTATCGGGCGCACGCCTTCGTCGCGATCCACGCGGACGGCGACACGAGCGGCCGCCTGAACGGCTACAAGCTTGCCCGCCCCGGATTCAGCTCGATTCCCGACGCGGACGATGAGCTGGTGCGCACCCTGTACCGGGAATACGGGGCGGCGACGGGGCTGGTGCGCGATGCAGACGCCCACATTAGCCGCCGTATGATCTTCTACTACGCCTTCAACACGCGGCGCTACCAGCACGCGATCGATATCGGCACGCCCGCCGCCATCATTGAGACCGGATTCCTCACCAACGGCAGCGATCGCGCGTTCCTTACCAGCCGCCCCGACCTTGCAGCTCGCGGCATCACTAACGGCATCCTCCGATTCCTCGAGCTGGAGCTCGGCGCGCAGCGGTAGGACTCACAGCGGAGGGAGTGCAACTGTGCAGGAACACCCTCACGGCCACGTCGAGACGACCCCAGAGCTCGAGGAGTACTACCGCGATCTCGAGTCCGCGAACCTGGCTCCGCTCTGGACCACGTTGGCGACTTCGATGCCGGATGAGCCTCGACCGCGGGCTGTGCCATTCCTCTGGAAGTATCGCAACGTCCGCCCACAGCTGATCCGAGCGGGCGAGCTGGTGCGGCCGGAGCAGGCGAACCGCCGCGTCGTGATGCTGGTCAACCCCGGTCTCAAGCAGGAGATCTCGGCCAGCAGCACCCTCTATGCCAACATCCAGATGGTGCTGCCCGGCGAGGTCGCGCCTGCGCACCGACACTCGCAGGCGGCCCTCCGCTTCATCATGGAGGGTGGCGGCGGCTACACGGCGGTCGAGGGCGAGAAGACGCTCATGTATCCGGGCGACCTGGTCCTCACCCCGAGCTGGACGTGGCACGACCACGGTAACGAGACGGACGTGCCGATCATCTGGCAGGACGGGCTCGACGTTCCTCTGGTGGCCGCGCTCGAAGGCACCTTCTTTCAGGCTTTTACCGGCATGCAGCAGCCGTACTCGCGGCCAGTAGACGCCTCAGCGCGGGAATACCGCCAGGGTGGGCTCCGGCCCACCTGGCAGAAATGGGACAAGCCGTATTCACCCATGCTCAACTACTCCTGGGCTGAGACGCGCGAGACCCTCCACCGCATGTCGAAAGAGGCGCCCGGTACGCCATGGGATGCCGTCTACATGGAATACGTCAACCCTTTCACCGGTGGGCCCATCATGCCGACTATCGGCGCCAACGCTCAGCTCTTACGGCCCGGCGAGCACACGCAGGCACATAGGCACACGATGGACGTGGTTTACCAGGCCGTCGAGGGCTCGGGCTCCACGATCATCGGTGGCATGCGCTTCGACTGGGAGAAGAACGACATCTTCGTCGTCCCGAAGTGGGCCTTCCACGAGCACGCGAACCGCTCGAAGAGCGCGGACGCCTGTCTCTTCTCCTACAACGATCAGCCCGTCATGCGGTCGCTCGGTCTCTACCGAGAGGAGGAGCTCATCGACAACGATGGGTACCAGGTGGAGACGGAGGCCTTCGCCCCGTAGCCCTACTCCAGCTCGAGCTGCGCGGTGTAGCGCTCGAGAAAAGTGTCCAGCAGCCAGTCCGTCGCGACGCGGGATTTGCTCTCGAAGCCCTGGAGCCGACCGAGATAGTAGGTCCGCCACAGAAGCCAGGCCAGGTACCCGGTTAGCTTGAAGCCGAGCACCTCGGCGACCGCGGCATTCGTCCCCAACGAGATCATGTCGCCGAAGTAGCGATAGACGAACGGACGGGGCTCTTCGTCGCGCAGCTCACGAATCACGTTGTCCGCCACGGCGGATGCCTGTTGGATCGCCACCTTCGCGTCGGCGGGGAGGGGCTTCCCCGATTCGGGGCCCACATAGGCAGCGCAGTCCCCAAGCGCGTAGACGCCCGGGTTGCTCGGTACGCGCAGACACTCGTCGACCACCGCGCTTCCGGCTCGGCCCTTCTCTACCTTGAGAGCGCTGATCACCGGACTCGCTTGCACGCCGGCCACCCAGACGAGCGTGCGTGTCGGGATCTCCTCACCGTCCTTGGTGACGATCTTTTCCTCCGTTGCCGTCGCGAGCGCTGTGTTCAGTCGGAGGTCGACTGCCTTTCGACGCAGTGTGCGAGCTGCAACGCGGGCCAAGTTGTCCTCCAGGTTCGGAAGGACGCGGCCCTTCATCTCGAAGAGGACGATGCGGACCTCGCGCTGAAACGAGATGTTCGGGTACTCCTCGACGAGCGTGTGGTGAATGAAGTCGTGGAGCGCCGCGGCCAGCTCGACGCCGGTCGGGCCGCCGCCGACGATGACGAATGTCAGTAGCTGGCGTCTCTCGGCCGGATCCCGGGTAAGAGCGGCGCGCTCGAAGCAGTCGACGACATGGTTGCGGATGGCGAGAGCGTCCGCTATCGACTTGAAGGTGAAGGCGTGCTCCTCCACGTCACGCATTCCGAAGTAGTTGGCCACGCTGCCGAGCGCGAGCACCAGCTTATCGAAGGGAACCGAGCCGATATCGGTCGCAACTTTGCGGTTCGCGAGATCGACCGACTGCACCTCGGCGCGCCGGAAGGCGAGATGGTGGTCGCGGAGCAACCGTCGCACGGGGAATGCAACGGAGCGGGGCTCGACGGCCGAGCCGGCCACGAGCGTGAGCATCGGGGTGAACAGATGATAGTTGTGCCGGTCGATGAGCAGCACCTCGATGTCGGGATCGTCCCAGACGGCATCCGCCATCCGAATCGCGGCGTAGAGGCCTCCGAAGCCGGCGCCCAGGACCACGATGCGCTTCGTTGGCTCGATCTGTTCCTCTACGAGGGAGCGCGCCACGCGGCCACGCTGCTGAGCATTGATCCATCGCGCGACCCAAAGTCCGAGCGCTCCCGCTCCCGCCACTAACGCCCATCGAGGTACGGCCACAGTTCCTCCAAGCTCTTCTAATGTACGCGAGCGGTGTCGGAACCTTGTACCCTGTACCAGCACACGAGCCGGGAGGCCGAATGGACTCCTTCCCTGAGACGCGGGTGCGCTACCAGATTCCCCTATCGCGGCCGATCATCCTCGGCGCCCTTGTCATCGTGGTCCTGCTGCTCCTCGGCGGATCCGTCGATTTCACCACGGAATGGCTGTGGTTCGAGAGTCTGGGTGTAATCGGCGTCTTCCTGACGACCATCTATGCGCGGCTCGTCCTGTTCGCCCTTGGCTTCCTTCTGTTCGTCTTGCTGTTCACGGTGAACGTTCTGGTGGCACGGCGGCTCGCCTACGCAGTGGACGAGCGTCCCCGCCGACCGCGCCAGGCGGGGACCTGGGAGGACCTGCTGGCTCAAGTCGGCGCGCAGATGGGTCGACGAGGGGAATATTCTCGCCTGATCAACTCGGTGATTCTCATCGCGGGGCTGGTCCTGGCCCTGTTCATGGGCTTGGTTGCAGCTGGCCACTGGCTCACGGCGCTCCAGTTCATGAACCGCACGCCGTTTCAGGTCGTCGATCCCGCCTTCGGCCGGGATGTTGGCTTCTACATCTTCGTGATGCCGGCCTTCCGCGCGCTGGAGAGCTGGCTGTTCACGGCGCTCGTGCTCCTCGCGCTGTCCGTTCTGGCCGTCTACGCCGTGGTGCTGACCTATGAGCTGGCCCTCAATCTCGGGGAGGCAGGCCTCCGCCTTCCGAGGGGCATCAGGGCTCACCTCCTCGCTCTTATCGCCGCGGCCTTCGTGCTCATCGCGGCCAATCACATCCTGGACATGTTCGACCTGGTGCGCTCGACTCGCGGAGCCGCCTACGGCGCCGGGTATACCGACCTCTTCGCACAGGTTCCCGCGCAATGGATAATGGCGGGCCTGGCCCTGATCGCGGCCGCCCTGTGCCTCGCGGCCATTACGACGAGCACGTTCCGTCTGGCGCTCGTCGGCGCGGGTCTTTGGGCGGCCGGTCTCATACTCGCCGGGTGGCTGTTTCCGGCCTTCATTCAGAACTTCGATGCCGGGCCGAATGCTCTCGACCGGGAGCGCGAGTACATCGGCAACACGATTCAGTCCACGCGTCAGGCGTTCGGCCTGGACCGGATCGTAGAGAGTGACATCGTCTATGAGGATACGGTGCAGCCGAGCTTGATCGCGTCCGAGCAGGCGACGATAAAGAACATTCGGCTGTGGGACCACCGGCCCCTGCTCGCCACGTTCAACCAGATCCAGGCGATCCGACAGTATTACCAGTTCACCGACGTCGACGTGGATCGATACATCGTAAACGGCGAGTACCGTCAGGTGATGGTGTCCGCGCGCGAGCTGGTGCCCGAGCGTCTACCGCGCGAGGCGCAGTCCTGGATTAGCCGCCAGCTGCAGTACACCCACGGTTACGGCGTTGCCATGTCGGCGGTCAGCACCGTCACCCCTGAGGGCTTCCCCGAGCTATTCGTCAAAGACGTGCCGCCTGTTTCACTGCTGCCGCTGCGGCAGCCTGAGATCTATTACGGAGAGGAAACCGACCACTACGTGATCACGCGAACGACGTATCCCGAGTTCGACTACCCGCGTGGCGACGACAACGTCTTCGTGAATCGCTACGCCCCGGACACCGGCGTCAACGTCGGCTCGTTCTTTCAGCGGCTCCTATTCGCTTTCAAGTTTCAGGATCCCAACTTTGTGCTGAACACGTCGTTACAGGCGGACTCCCAGCTCCTGTACCGGCGCAACATCGTCGACCGCGCCCGGCAGATCGCGCCGTTCCTGCGTCTGGACCCGGATCCGTACATCGTCGTAGCCGATGGCAACCTTTACTGGATCCAGGATGCGTACACGACCAGCGACCGCTACCCGTACGCCGACCCGTACCAGCCGCCAGGGCCGCAGCCGGCGGTACGCCGCCGGCCTTTCAACTACATCAGAAACAGCGTCAAGATCGTCACGAACGCGTACGATGGGACGGTCCGCTTCTACGTCGCCGATCAATCAGATCCTCTGATTCAGACGTACCAGAGCATCTTTCCTGATCTGTTCTTCCCTCGGGATCAGGCGCCGCCCAGCATCCGGGCGCACTTCCGCTATCCAGAGGAGCTCTTCCGGATCCAATCCGAGCGTCTTGGTCTCTACCACATCCAGGACCCGCGAGTGTTCTACCTGCGGGAGGACGTGTGGACGATCCCGCAGGAGGTTTTCCAGGACCGCCGGCAGCCTGTAGACCCGTACTACGTGATCATGAGGCTGCCTGGGCAACCGCAGCCAGAGTTTCTTTTGATGCTGCCGTTTGTTCCCGGCAATCGCGAGAACATGATCGGCTGGTTCGCCGCCCGCAGCGACGAGCCCTCCTACGGACATCTGCTCGTCTACAAGTATCCGAAGGACCAGCTGGTGTTCGGGCCCTCCCAGATCGAGACCCGGCTCGACCAGGACCCGGCGATCTCGTCGCAGTTTGCGCTGTGGAACCAGTCGGGTGCCCGCGTGATCCGTGGCAACTTGCTGGTCATTCCCATCGGGCAGTCGAACCTCTACGTGGAGCCCATCTACTTGCAAGCCCGAGAGAGCCCGATCCCGGAGCTCACCCGAGTCGCTGTAGCAACGGGCCGACGTGTCGTCATGGAGCCCACGCTCGAGGATGCGTTGAACCGCCTATTCGGCGTGACGCCTGGCGCCGCGGTGGCGCCGGGCGCTCCGGGTGCGCCTGCACCAACTGTGGCTCCGGGTGCGCCTGCGCCAACCGTGGCGCCAGCCGGGCCTCCGGCGGTCGTCGCGCCTGGGGGGGCGCCGGCTTCAGCCGCTCAGCTCGCCGCGGAAGCGCAAGAGCGCTACACGCGGGCGCAGGAGGCGCTGCGCGCGGGTGACTTCGCCCGATACGGCGAGGAGGTGCGGCGGCTGGAGGAGGTCATCAACCAGCTCGTCCAGGCCACCCGCTGAATCGACTCGTCGTACCAGCCCTGGTTCTTACCGTCGCTGTGGTGTGGGGCGTAACGTACGCGCTGCTGCGCGTCGGTATCCAGCATTCACCGCCGCTTCTCTTTGCGGTGATCCGCATGGCCGGTGGCGGCGCCCTGCTCCTCATGGTTGCCCTTGCTCTCGGCCGACCTCAGCCGCGTGGCCTGGCCACGCATGGGCTGCTCCTCATTGGCGGGGTGCTGAACTACGCGTTGTTCTACATGGGGCTGAATTACGGTGTCCGCTCGATCTCCGCTGGCGAGACCGCGATCCTCAACTACACCGCTCCTCTGTGGATTGCGATCTCCGCCCATTTCGCCCTGGCGCAACCGCTGGGGCCCAGGCGGATCGCTGGACTGCTCCTCGGGTTCCTCGGCGTCGCGCTTGTAGTGGGCGACAAGCTCAGGCCGGGCAGCGACCCCGTCTGGAGCGCCTATCTCTTTGTGTCGATCGGCGCTCTTTCCTGGGGTGTTGGGTCGGTATTCTTCGTTCGCTATCTGCAGGGGACAGCTCTGGAGTGGGCCGTTGCGCTGCAGAACCTGTACGGCGCGGTACCGCTCGTCTTCGCGTGGCTCCTCTTCGAAGGAGGCGCTTTCCCCGAGCCCGAGCCAGCATTCTGGTTTGCGTTGGGGTTCTCGATCCTGCTTGCGTCATTCGTAGCGCAGCTCGCGTTCTTCAGCTTGCTACGCCGGCGCGAGGCCGCTGTGGTCGGCAGCTACATGTATCTGGTACCAATCGTCGCCGCCGCTTCGGGATGGTTCTTATTGTCAGAGCCGATCGCCCTCGTCGCTCTGGCTGGTGGGCTCTGCATTCTCGTGGGGATCTCGCTCGTGAGCCGTCCCACTTCGGCGCGCACGGCCGAAGTCGGTACTTTGGTTTGACCAAAACCAGCCCTTCGTCGATTGTCTGCTCCCTGTGAAATCAGTCATAGTTCCCCGTTCCCGCATGAAGGAATGCCCCGGCAACACGGTACAGTACCTAGCGATGGCAGCAGAGGCAGGATGCCCCAGACCCACATCTCTCGCCAGGACCTGATAGAGGAAGCACGAAGCGTGCTCAGCAACCTGGGAGAGGGAACCATGTCGGAAACGGCTTACGACACGGCATGGGTCGCTCGGATTCCAAACCCCAGCAAGCCCGACGAGCCACTATTTCCAGCCGCCTACGACTGGCTGCTCAAGAACCAGCACGCCGACGGCTCGTGGGGGGCTCAGATCCCCTTCGCCCACGACCGCCTGATCTCCACCCTCGCCGCGCTTGTGGCGCTGTCAGGTAGCCCCTACCGCCGTGCGGAATCCGAACCGGCCGCCCGGCGAGCCGTCGTTTACCTCAACCGCGAACGGGTGAACGTGGCCAACGACTCAGCCGAGACCGTGGGCTTCGAGCTGGTGCTGCCAGAACTCATCCGCCAGGCAAGGGGTCTCGGTCTGCGCCTTCCATATGATGACTGGAAATTCGTTGAGCAGCTTCAGGCCGACAAACTGCAGCGAATCCCACCGATCGCTGTCTACGGGGCCCCCACGACGCTGACTACCTCCCTGGAATACCTCGGCGATCGATTCATCCCGGAGCTTTCCAGTCGGTGCCAATGTATCAACGGCTCTTTTGGTACGTCTCCCTCTGCAACGGCGTTCGCTTTCATGAAGAGCCCGGAGCCTGGCGCCGAGGCATACCTTCGGACCGTTGCATCCCTCCATCCGAACGGTGGGGTGGTGTTCCTGTATCCGTTCGAGCTTTTTGAGATCGCCTGGGTCCTCTACTACCTCGGTGACATGCCCGTCGGTCGCGAGGTTCTGGGCCCGCAGTTGAATCGATTGAGATCGAGCTGGACGAGATCCGGAGTTAGCTGGACCGATAAGGGAACAGTCGCAGATGTCGACGACACGGCGGTCGTCCTTCGCACGCTCCAGGTGCACGAACGCGGCCAGAGTCCGGACATTTTCACCCAGTACGAAGCAGACGATCACTTCTATACGTTCCCTTTTGAACGTGATCCATCTACGAGCGCGAACGCCCACGTCCTCGAAGCCATTCGCCTTTTTCCTGGAACGCCTGATTTGCGGCGAATGTCTGTAAAGATCGTTCACTTTCTGGGGCGGTCGCGAATCGCCGAACGATACTGGATGGATAAATGGCACGCCTCGCCCCTCTACGGGACTGACCAGGCGCTCCGCGCGCTGGCGGGATTCGCGCCCGAGTTCGTCCGCCCCGCGACTGAATGGCTGATCGAGACCCAGCATGAGAACGGCGCGTGGGGGTTCGAAGAAGGCACGATGGAGGAAACGGCATTAGCGCTCAGCAGCCTGATGACCGCGGCGACAGCGGATGCGTCCCTACGGGCGCTCGCCCAGGATGCCATCGCCAGGGGCGGGAATCACCTGTGTGAGCGGCTGGGTGAGGCGGAGTTCCCGGCCTTGTGGCGGGGCAAAGGCCTGTATACCCCTCACAACATAGTGCGCGCGATTACGCTGGGCGCTTGCTACCGGTGGATCACCGAGTTCGACTCGGCAGCAGCATGACCACCGCGCAGAACATCCTGGAATCGCCTGGCGCCGCGTTCCGCGCCCTCTTGCGCGATGATCGCCTTCGCGCCCAGTACCTGCCGCCACTCTCGACTGAGCAAGTCCAGGCTATTGAAGAATATTTGCCGTCGGTTCTGGACGCGGCCGGCCAGTGGGTGTCTCGGTTCCCAGAGCTCAATCCGGCGACGCTCGTTCCGGCTACGCTGCTGAAAATCGGCCAACTGTATCCGCTGGCCGTCCGAGACATTACGACCGCCGTTGAGTGGGAGATCTGGGTATTCGCATTCGACGACCTGTTCGACCAGGAGCACCGTGCTTTCAGTGAGACGAGCAAGATCATCGACGAGTGTTACGCGATCGCGATCGCTCGGCCAGGGACCGAGCAAGCTCGGAGCGGGTTCGGAGTGAGCTTTCTCGAGATAAAGGATGCTCTCGCGGCCCACCGGACGTTTCGGGACTTGCAAGCTGCATTCGTGGGAACGCTCGCGTGGATGATCGACGGTGTGACCTGGGTCGAGCAAAACGCCCGGGGACCCCGACCCTCTTTCGATGAATACCTCTACCACGCGGGTCACGCGTTCTGGCACCCGTTCGTTTGGTCGCTCCCCCTGTTCGATGACGAGGCCATCAGCACCGAGCTCTCCAGATTCCTGCAGCTCGCAGATCAATGCGCCCGGGCTTGCCGGCTTTCCAATGACCTACGCACGCTAGGGCGCGAGTTGCGAGAGGGCGTCCTGAACGGCCTCACGATTCGATTAGCAGAGCTGGCCGCGAGCTCGGACGCTGGGGCAACCCGGCAACTTCGGAAGAACGCCGAGCACTATGTTCGTGCCGCGATGCTGAAGGAGCGGGAGAACGCACACGCGACAGCTCGTACGATCACCACTCCGTCTGCCGCTGAAGCAGCGTTTATCAGGCTTATGGAGCTTTCCATTGAGACCTACGAGCGTAAGGACGTAAGGGAATGGACGGCGAGCCTCGCACGTAGTCAGCGCTCGGGCGGTGAGCGTGGAGCTCCCACTTCCACGAGGCGACGAAAACGTGGCTAGCGCCCTTTCTCGTCTCCAGGCAGACCTGACATCCAGAGTCCAAACTATCGTGGAGTACTTGACGGTTGCCCCGGAGATTGCACGCGCGGATTGGAGCGGTGACCTCTCCCCCTCTCAGTTGCGGGTTGAGAAGTTCGCCGTACGCATCCGCTTCGCCGCCTGCTTCGCGGCCGCCATAGCCATACCCTTTATCGGTGGCGAACAAGTCCTCCAGATGTACGGGGTCATCGCGGCCTTCGGCCTGTATAACGCGCTCGCGCACCAGATCCTGCGTTATCGGCCCTCAGTCCTTGCCAGTGGCTATCTCCTTTTCGCGATCGATAGCGCGTTTCTCGGTATTGCTGTAGGTTTAACGGGCGGCTTCCAGTCGCCATTCTCGGCGGTGTACTTCCCCGCAGTTGCGCTCCATACGCTTCGATTCGGTGGCTTGCACTCCGTTTATGCGCCGGCAGTCGCGGCCATTACGATCGTGTGCGGAATCGCTTTGTTCGGCCAGGAGACCCTGGATTTCGGACGCCTGGCGTTCTTTGTGTTCTGGCTCACGCTCACGGCTTTGCTGGTTACGCTGATGATGGAGAGAGCTCGCACCGCCGAGCGGGCCCTGGGTACCGAGCTCCGCCGGACGCGCGCTCTCCTTCAGGCCGCGTACGCTCCGGCCGCCAGCCTGACCCTCAACGGGGTGTTGGGGGCAGTCGTCCATCACTCACGCCTTCTGACGGAATCGGATTGCGCGGCCGTCCTGTTGTACAGCCAGAACGACGAGCCGACTATGTATAAGGAACAGCTCGACGACCGTGACGGCGCCGCCGCCTTCGCCGATCTCATCCAGAACCACACAAAGGCCCGGCATTTCCTGCTCAAGAGCGCGACACCGGTTACTCCCGCGGAGCTGGCCACTAACGCGCTATCCGTACCCCTCGTGCTGGACCAGTTCCGCAGCTTGTGTGCGGTTCCGATCTCTGGTCCGCGCGGAAAGGTTGGACTCGTGGCCGTAGCCAGCCGCCAGGTTCAACTGAACCCGTTTCACTATGAGGCGCTCGCCGCCTTCCTCGAGCGTGCCGCTCTGGCCATCCAGAACGCCCGTCTGTACGAGCAGCTGCAGTCGCAGATGCAGGAGCTGCGCACCCTTCACGACCACATCGTTCGAGCGGAACGCCTGGCCGCTATCGGAGAGCTGGCTGCGAAAGTGGCCCACGAGCTGAACAACCCGCTCGCCTCCATCCACCTCTACAACTCGCTTTTGCTCGAACAGCCAGCAGAGGCGGATGAGCAGCGTCGACTCGCAGAGAATGTGCAGGAGCAGGTGGAGCGGGCAAAACGCGTGGTCCGGGACATCCTGGACTACAGCCGACCCGCACAGGCCCAGTTGCAGGTAACGAGCTTGAACACCGCAGTGGAGCAGGGGATGCGCTTCGTTCGCCATGCGGCGAATGCGGCAAAGGTCACAGTTGTGGAGGATTACGGGAATAACTTACCATGGGTTCGCGTCGACGTCAGCCGAATGGCGCAAGTGTTCACTAATTTGACGATGAACGCGATCCAATCGATGCCGCGCGGTGGTAAGCTGGAAATTAGCACGGGGCTGGAGAACAACGAGCTCTACGTTCGGTTCAAGGATACGGGCACAGGCATCAGTCCTGAGGACATGGAGCGCATCTTCGACCCGTTCTTCACCACCAAGTCGGCCGGCCACGGTACAGGCCTCGGATTAGCGGTGTGCCGAACACTCGTGAACCAGCATCACGGTGATATCACGATTGAGACCGAACCGGGCGAGGGCAGTACCTTTACCGTCTGGCTGCCTCAGGCCGAGGTGAAGGAGGCATTGCTTGCCCGATAGCGGACAGGAGCGCATCCTCCTCGTCGACGACGAGCGCGCCATCGTCGACGCGGCCACGACGGGCCTGACCCGCGCGGGCTACTCCGTCCGCGGGACCCAGAGCCCCCACGAAGCGATCGACCTCGCCATCCGCGAGCCATTCGACCTGCTCCTCGCCGACATCATGATGCCCGGGCTCAACGGCATCGAGCTCCTCCGAACCGTGAAGCACCTCTACCCTGATATCGCCGGCGTGATGATCACCGGCTACGGCAGCATGGAGTCGGCGATCGACGCCCTCCGAGCTGGCGCGACCGGATTCCTGCTGAAACCGTTCACCGCCAACGAGCTGCGCATGGCGGTCGAGGACGCGCTCGCAAAGAGCCGCGTTATGAAGGAAAACGTCCGGCTCAAGGCGCTTATGCCGCTCTACGAGTCCAGCAAGACGTTCTACGGCGAGATGAGTCTCGATCGTCTGGTTCACTCCGTCACGGAACAGCTCGCGAAGAGCGTGGACGCGGAGCACGTCAGCGTTCTCCTGTCTCAGGAGTCGACACCGGGGGAGCGCACCTTCCGTCCCGAAGCAACGTATCCACCGCATGGGCTGGTTCCGCCCATCGGCAGTGAGGTGCTCGACTGGGTCACTAAGACGTCCGAGCCGCTCATGCTTACCGAAGGCGGTGCGACCAATTTGCCCGCGGAGCTGACCGGCATTCCGAAGGCCGGCCCCGTGCTCTACGTTCCTTTGATAACGAACGGCCAGACCGTCGGTATACTGCGGGTGAAGAAGGCGGGTGTCGACCAGCAGTTCGGGGACGCCGAAGTCGAAGTCCTATCGATTCAGGCGAGCCAGGCGGCAATCGCCATCCACAACGCGATGCTGATCCGGGACCTGGAGAACGGATACCTCGACGCTCTCGCGGCGCTGGCTAATGCGCTCGAGGCGCGCGACATCGAGACGCGCGGCCACACGGAGCGCCTCTCCACCAATGGCATCTTGATCGCCCAGCAAATGGCGCTCAGCAGCGACGAGGTGGAGTCGGTCCGGGTCGGGGCGCTGCTGCATGACATCGGGAAGATCGGCGTGCCCGATGCGATTCTGCGCAAGCCCGCGCGTCTGACGCCCGAAGAGTACAGCGTGATCAAGCAGCATCCGATCATCGGCGATCGGATTCTGGCGCCGATTCCGCAGTTGCAGAAGGCACGAGGCGTCGTACTGGGCCACCACGAGCGCTTCGACGGAAAGGGTTACCCCTACGGTCTGACCGGCGAGGACATCCCGATTGCCGCCCGCATCGTGACGGTCGCCGACGTGTTCGATGCCGTCACAGAGAATCGCCCCTATCACGCCGGCGAGTCAGTCGTGCGGGCACTCGAAGAGCTGCGGCGGGGCTCCGGCACGCAATTCGACCCCAAGGTCGTCGACGCGTTCTTCGAAGTGCTGCACGTCGTCCACCAGCCGAAGATCGCACACTCCAACTCCTAGCGTCGCCATGTCGCGGCCGAGCGACCGCCTCCAGATCCTCGAAGTCCAACCGGCGAGGCGCGGATCACTGCCGGTTACAATCTCCCTGCGCATTGGCGGCGCTGAGAACGAACACCGCGATCGAGGGAGTCTCAGCCGTTTGCTTTGGCCAGGACGCGCTGCGAATTCATCAACAGGCACTGGCCGAGATCGAGAAAGGACAGTCTTGATGGCGCATACGGAGCCCCAGAGCGAGAGACAACGGCCGCGGGCAGCCGGTAGCGTGGTCTCGATCCATACGTCCCCGGAGGCGGCCGAGCCGATGGACTCGCTGATCGAGGTGCAGGCGCTGGCGGGAGCTGGCCTGGTCGGCGACCGCTACTTTCGAGGGCTGGGCACGTACTCCTCTGACGACATGACAGGTCGACAGATCACGCTCATCGAAAGCGAGGCGCTCGAGGCGGCCAGCGCCGAAACCGGCATGGCCATTCAGCCGCGCGACAGCCGCCGGAACATCGTTACCCGTGGTATCAATCTCAATGATTTCGTCGGGCGGGAGTTTCAGCTCGGCGAGGTTCACCTGCGCGGCATTGAGCTCTGCGAGCCGTGCTCGCACCTCGCGCAGCTCGCGGGTAAGCCGATGCTGCGGAGCCTGGTCCATCGGGGCGGCATCCGCGCGGATATCCTCTCTGACGGTATGATCCGCGTCGGGGACGCGGTGGAGCAGTGATGGCTCGCACGCGGGCCCTGTCAAGGAGCCGAGCAGTAGCGGACGAGGGCGACATCGCGGCGCCCTGACGACACTAATCGAGGTGTGGAATGGCCAACGTTGTACTGGGACTGGGAACCTCGCATAGTCCGCATCTGAACATCGGCCCCGAGCTCTGGGCCAAGCGCGGTGAGGAGGACCACCGCCATCCAATGCTCTATCGGGTCCCGGATGGTACGCACGTCACCTATGACGAGCTGATGGATACCGCGGACTCCGCGATCATGAAGGAGCTGACCCAAGACGTCTTCGAGCGGCGCCACGAGGCCAATCAGCGGGGAATTGGCGCGGTTGCCGAGGCGCTCGAGGAGGCCAACCCCGACGTCCTTGTCATGGTGGGTGACGACCAGCACGAGGTCTTCCAGGACGACAACATGCCGGCCCTCGCGATCTACTACGGCGAGCGGATCCCGTATTTTCCGCGCGCTGAGCGAGGCAACGGCGGCCCACCCACCCCGGGTAGGTCCACCGGCGCTGCCGCCATGTCGATCTATCCCCAGGAGTCCATGGAGTTCCCCTGCGCCAATGAGCTAGCGCTCCACATGATCAACTCGTTCGTGGACAACGGGATCGACGTTGCCCATGCGAAGTATTTCCGCGAGGGGCAGCCCGTCGGGCACGCCTTCGTGTTTGTCTACCACCGGATCATGAACCGGAAGCCCATCCCGACCGTGCTCTTGATGCAGAACACCTACTACCCCCCTGCCCAGCCTACGCCCAAGCGGTCCTACGAGTATGGAGTCGCGGTACGAAATGCCATCGAGAGCTGGGAAGGGAATGAGCGCGTGGCCGTGCTCGCGACCGGCGGGCTCAGCCACTTCGTGGTGGACGAGGAGCTCGACCGGGGCGCCCTGAAGGCCATGAAGGAGAAGGACGCCGCGACGCTGAAATCTCTGCCGCGCGAACGGATGCAGGCGGGCAGCTCCGAGATCCGCAACTGGATCACGGTGGCGGGCGCCACCGAGCACCTCGACATGGAGGTGATCGACTACGTCCCCTGCTACCGCTCGCCGGCGGGGACGGGCTGCGCGATGGGGTTCGCCCGCTGGAGCTAGCCGCGAATGCTCTCGCGCAAGCCGGAAACAGCGGCAGTGACCACGTTCTCACCGAGGACATCAAACAGTAGCAGCCCGAGGGCGAGAGCCTTCGCATGATCGTCCATGCCATCGGTGTCGACGAGGCTTTTGACGCGGTCGGCGAGCTCCTGCTCGTCCCTGACCCGAAACGCGGACGTTGATAAGCGAGCTGCGGAACAACGCCATGGCCCCAAGGCCAGCCGCGAGCACCTGAGCCCATCGCAGCTGCTCGGTGTTCGCCGGATTTACCCCGAACGACCAGCCAAACAGACGAGCTGCCGCAAGCGCGCCAATCGCGGCAGCGACGTTGATCACGATGTATAGCAAGCCCGGTCTGTTCGTGAGCGCGCGAACCGGCTCATCGCGGTACCGGGAAACAAGCTCGCCGACACTGAGGAGTCCCCCAAGCAGGGCGACGGCGAGCAGATCAATCGCTGTCGGATCAATCGCCGGCACCGGCCTTTAGCCTGTGCTGGCGGTCCTTTTACCCAGATCGGTGAGGAATGCCGTTTCGCCTTCAGGTCCATCGCGGAGGGAGATGAAGCCGGCCTGAGTCAGCGCTTCAATCGTCTCGGTATAGTCGGCCAGCGACATACCGCTCGTCCGAAGCAAGTCAGCCGTGGAATCAGGGCCGTCCGCGAGCAGGTCAAGCAGCTTTCCGCTGCGGTCTTCGGCGGCAGGGCTCGGTTCCTTCGTCAGCGTCCTTCTTGGGACGGGAGTCGATCCCTTCAGTCCTTTCAGGAAGCCAGATGCATCTGCCATATCGTCCCCCCGACCCTCATGCGTTCCGTTCCGATGATAGCACCTACGCTGCCTCTGCCTCCGCTGGCTCCGTCTCCGCTACGCCATCCGCTGAGCGCGGCGTGGCGACGAACGTCAGCTCGCCACCGGTCGCGTCCACGTGGACGACGTCGCCCTCGGTGAATCCGCCCGCCAACACACGTTGCGCGAGCTGATCGAGCAGCATCCGCTGGATCGTCCGTCGCAGCGGCCGCGCGCCGTACACGGGATCGAACCCTGTCTCCACGAGAAGGTCCTTCGCAGCGTCCGTCACCTCGAGAGCGATCTTGCGATCCACCAGGCGCGACATCACGTTCCGCAGCTGGATCTCGACGATCGCTCGCAGGTGCTCGCGCCCGAGCGGATGGAACACGATCGTCTCATCGATGCGGTTCAGGAACTCGGGGCGGAAGTGCGCTTGCACTGCCTCCATGGCCCGCTTCTTCAGCTCGGATATGTCGCCGTCCAGCGTGCCTGCGATCCAATGGCTGCCCACGTTGCTCGTCATGATTACCACCGTGTTCTTGAAGTCTACGGTGCGACCCTGGGCGTCCGTCAGCCTGCCGTCGTCCATGATCTGGAGCAGCACGTTCAGCACGTCGGGGTGCGCCTTCTCCACCTCGTCGAACAGCACCACGCTGTAGGGTCGGCGCCGGACGGACTCGGTGAGCTGGCCCGCCTCGTCGTAACCGACGTAGCCGGGCGGTGCACCGACGAGCCGCGACACGGTGTGCTTTTCCTGGTACTCGGACATGTCGATGCGGATCATCGCCTGCTCGTCGTCGAACAGCAGCTCGGCGAGCGCGCGGGCCATCTCCGTCTTGCCGACGCCAGTGGGCCCGAGGAACAGGAACGTCCCCAGAGGCCGATTCGGGTCCTGCAGTCCGGCCCGCGCGCGGCGGATCGCGTTGGACACCGCGACGACTGCCTCGTGCTGGCCGACGATCCGCTCGTGGAGGCGCTCCTCCATCTGAAGGAGCTTCTGGATCTCACCCTCCATGAGCCGAGTGACCGGAATGTGGGTCCAGCGGCTCACGACGTCGGCGATGTCCTCCTCGGTGACCTCTTCGTTCAACAGCGCGCCGTCGCCGTGGGCCTTGTCCAGGGACTGCTCGCGCTCTTCGAGCTCGCGATCGAGCGCGACGAGCTCGCCGTACTTCAGCTCGGCGGCCCGTGCGTAGTCGGCGGACCGCTCGGCCTGCTCGATCTCGTGTCGCGTCCGCTCGATGCGCTCCTTGATGTCGCGCATCGACGTCACGGCGCCCTTCTCGCGCTCCCACCGGCTGCGCAGCGCGCCGGAGCGCTCCTTGAGGTCGGCAAGCTCGCGCTCGAGCCGTTCGAGGCGCTCCTGCGAGGCCTTGTCGGTCTCCTTGCGCAGCGCCTCGCGCTCGATCTCGAGCTGCATGACGCGCCGATCGACCTCGTCCAACTCAGCCGGCACCGTGTCGATCTCCATGCGCAGCTTGCTCGCCGCCTCGTCCACCAGGTCGATGGCCTTGTCTGGCAGGAAGCGGTCGCTGATGTAGCGGTGCGAGAGGATCGCCGCGGCCACCAACGCCGAGTCCTTGATCTTCACGCCGTGGTGCACTTCGTAGCGCTCGCGAAGGCCGCGGAGGATCGAGATCGTGTCCTCGACCGTCGGCTCATCGACCAGCACCGGCTGGAATCGGCGCTCGAGTGCCGGGTCCTTCTCGACGTGCTTACGGTATTCATCGAGCGTTGTCGCGCCGATACAGCGCAGCTCTCCGCGCGCCAGCATGGGCTTCAGCATGTTGGACGCGTCCATTGCGCCCTCGGCCGCGCCCGCGCCCACCACGGTGTGCAGCTCGTCGATGAAGCAGACGATCTCGCCCTCGGACTCCTGGATTTCCTTCAGGACTGCTTTCAGGCGCTCCTCGAACTCGCCCCGGTACTTCGCGCCGGCGACCATGGCGCCGAAGTCGAGAGCGACCAGGCGCTTGTCCTTCAGCCCTTCAGGGACATCCCCGCGGATGATCCGCTGGGCGAGGCCCTCGACGATGGCTGTCTTGCCGACGCCCGGCTCGCCGATCAACACGGGGTTGTTCTTCGTGCGGCGAGAGAGCACCTGGATGACCCGCCGAATCTCGTCGTCCCGACCGATGACCGGATCGAGCTTGCCCTTCTGGGCGAGCTCAGTGAGGTCGCGGCCGTAGCGCTCCAGCGCTTGATAGGTCGCCTCCGGGTTCTGGCTGGTTACGCGCTGGTTCCCTCTGATCTGCGTCAGCGCCTGAAGAATGCGTTCTTTTGTGATCCCGTTGTTGCGCAGGATGCGGCCGGCCGCGCCGGTCTCGACTTCATCGGCCATGGCCAGCAGCAGGTGCTCGGTCGAGACGAAGTCGTCCTTCAGGCGGTCGGCCTCGCGCTGCGCGTTCGTCAGCACGTTGCGCAGCCGCTGGGATAGGTACATCTGCCCGCCGTAGACCTTCGGCAGCTTCTCGATCTCGTTCTCGACTTCGCCTGCCAGGACGTCGGGCTTCCCACCGAGCTTGCGAACGACCTCCGCCGGTACGCTGTCAGCGGCCTGCAGCAAAACGTGCAGGACGTGCTCCGGCTCGACCTGTTGCTGGCTCTTCGCCTCCGTTGCGCGCTGTGCTTGCACGAGGGCCTCTTGTGCACGCTCCGTGAACTTTTGAATGTCCATGGGTTTATCCCTCCACGCCACCGGGGGCCGCTCGGCGCGGCCACTCGTTGCGAGAATTCAAATTTTGTTGCAGCTGCTCGATCTGGTGCTCCAGCGCTCGGATCCGCTCGGTCAACCGCATGATGACCTCGGCCCCGGCGAGATTCACCCCCAGGTCCTCGACCAACCTGCGAACCTGCTGAGCTCGACGGATGTCGTCGAGCGAATACAGTCGAATGCGGCCTTTCGTCCGCAAGGGGACGATCAGGCCGAGGCGCTCGTACGAGCGCAGTGTCTGGGCGTGGACGCCCAGCATGCGAGCGGCGACGCTGATCGCGAATAAGGCGCTCGCTGTGGTCATATCCTCTCTCATGTCGTCACTCCCGCGTGCCCGCGCAGCTCGGCCAGACGATTGAAGAGGCCACGCTCTTCCTCGCTCAAGTGGGTGGGCAGCACCACACTCACTTCGGCGTAGAGGTCACCCCGACCGCTGCCGGACAGGTGCGGCATCCCCTGGTTCGCAAGCCGGATCTTTCGCCCGTTCTGCGTCTCGGCGGGGATGCGCAATGCGAGCTTGCTGCCTTTCGGCGTCGGAACCTCCACCTCGCCGCCGAGAACTGCAACGTGCAGAGGCACGGGCACTTTGATGTGCAGATCGTCGTCTTTTCGCTCGAAGGTCTTGTGGGGCGCGACTGACACGACCAGGTATAGGTCGCCCTTTGGTCCGCCGAAGGGACTTGGGCTTCCCTCAGAGGCCACACGCACTCGGGACCCGTCTCGAACGCCCGGAGGGATACGCACCTCCAGGCGACGTGTCGTTCCATCCGGTGTGGGCATGCTCAGAATGCGGGTTGTGCCGTTGTACGCTTCCTCGATGCTCACCGTGACTGGCTGTTCGATGTCCTGTCCCGGGATCGTCTCGCCACGGGCCCGCCGACCCGCGCCGGCCCTCCCGAACAGGTCCCCGAAGATGCCGCCCAGGCCGCCATCACCGCCGCCGCCGAACAGGTCCTCGACGTCCGAGTGGTCGGTAGTGGTGTAGCTTCGGCGGAAGCCGCCAGGGCCGTATCCCTGGGCACGAGCCGCCTCGGCCTGCTCGGCGAACTGCCAGTCGTGGCCGTAGCGGTCGTACTTCGCGCGCTTGTCCTTGTCGGACAGCACCTCATAAGCCTCGGACGCCTCCTTGAAGCGTTCCTCCGAGGTCTTGTCATTCGGATTCACATCGGGATGGTGCTTGCGCGCAAGCTTCCGATACGCCTGTCGGATGTCCTTTTCGGACGCGTCGCGCTTGACGCCCAGCACCTCGTAATAATCGCGTTTCGTCGCGGCCATAGTTGAAGACCTTCATGTCCCGCGAAGGACTATGCTAGCTCCAACATGTTAGAACTTGATAGTGATATTGTCAACTTGTGCGGGGACTAACGGCGTCGCCGACGTGGAGGGTTGATATGGCGGCGTCGCCGTTGCTCCTCCTCGTAGTCTGCGATCTCGTCCGGGTACCGTGCAAACCGATACCAGATGAAATGGGCGGCAACGGCGAGGATGGCAATGATGTTCACCACCGTCCAGATCCGCTTGGAGAACAGCGGAACGTTCACGTAGCGGAGCGCGATGACAAACGGGCCGGCCCCTCCGAGCCAGGCTGCCCATGCCCCATAGCGCGCGAAGAGCTGGCGGTGCAGGCGGTTGCCTCTGGCGAGCCGGTCCGGCATGAGCGACAAGACCAGCCCGACGAGGAAGACGAGCGCGAAGAATCCGAGTATGACCAGGTAAATGCCGCTTTCCACGCTGCGTGGGTCGTCTAGCAGACGGTTGGGCGCGAGCTCTCCAAGCGGCTCGAGTACGATATCCACAGCCCCCTCCCAGGGTCACTCCCCGCGGGTCCCGGAAACGCAGATAATATACGCATGCTGGAAGAAGACCTCGCGACCGACCTGCGCGAGGCGATGCGAAACGGTGACGCCACCCGACGGGACACCATTCGCCAGCTCCGTGCGGCGCTCCACAACGAATCCATCGCGAAGGGCCACGCGCTTGCGGATGAGGAGTCCGTCGCCGTGGTCCAGCGGCTGGTGAACCAACACAGGGACTCCATCTCCGAGTTCAAGCGCGGCAAACGAGAGGATCTCGTCACGAAAGAGGAGGCTGAGCTCGAGGTACTCCTCGGCTATCTCCCCGAGCAGCTCAGCCGCGAGGCCATCGCGGCCGCGGCGGCAGCGGTGATCGAGAAGGTCGGCGCGGCGGGAAAAGGGGACCAGGGACGCGTGATGCGCGAGCTGGCCCCAGAGATGAGGGGCAAAGCAGACATGCGGATAGTTAATGAGGTGGTCCAGGAGCTGCTGGGATGAGCGAAAGTGAGCTTCCAGGGCCGGGCCCCGCGCCGACGACCGGAGAGGCTGCGCCGCAGCGACGGCCACGTCGCCGCCGGCGGGGCCCAGCCCGCCCGCAGGCGGAAGCCCCTGCCACAAGCCAGGCCGGGGAAGGGGCTGCCGACCCACCAGGCCCCGCTTTTGGCGCCTTCGACTCCCCTCCAGTCGCGACCGCGCCCCCAGCGCCCACAGGGTCCGGGGAACCGACGCTGCTGGATCGAGTGAAGGCGCGCGTCATCCGCCGGCCACGTCGTCAGTCGCCCTCCGTCACTGGCGAGGCGCAGCCCGTCCATGCCGCCGCGACCGGTGAACCGGCAGAGGCTGCTGAGGATGGCGAACAACCATCAGACGAAGGCGGCGCAACCCTCGCGCCCGAAGCGGTCGGCGGACGCGCGGCGCGCTCGAAGGCCAGCCCCGTCGCGGTCAACGTTGTCGTTCCTCGCGGGCTGGGACGGCGAGTGAACTCCAAGCTCATTCAGCAGGTTGCACAGCTGGCGCTCAAGCGCGAGGGCTGGGAGGAGCCGGCCTCGCTCGACGTGGTGATCGTCAGCGACGAAGAGATGCGCGAGATCAACGTCACGCGCCGCGGCATCGACGAGGCGACGGACGTACTGAGCTTCCCCATGCTCGAGGTGCGTCCGGAAGCGGGTGTCGCCGAGGACTTCTTCGTGCTTCCGCCGGAGACGCAGGTGCACCTGGGCGACGTCGTCATCTCTTTGACGCGCGTCGAGTCGCAGGCCGATGAGGCGGGGCACTCCCGAGAGCGCGAGCTGGCGTTCCTGACCGTGCACGCGGTGCTCCACATCCTCGGCTACGACCACGACACTGAGGAGAAACGACGGCGCATGCGGCGGCGTGAGGAGGACGTCCTCATCGAGCTCGGCCTCCGACGCGACTGAGCGTGAAAGTGCGGGGTGCGGACGCCCGCCGCCTCATCGCGAGCTTCGGATTCGCCTGGGAGGGCATCCGGTACACGGCGCGCACCCAGCCGAACTGGCGGATCCATGGCATCATCGCGGTACTT
>Ga0184637_10000240_pt1 | contig 40320 bp, 40 predicted proteins | sample PLM3_127_b2_FD_133143 | JGI IMG/M metagenome (GOLD analysis project Ga0184637, IMG submission 133143) | Groundwater sediment microbial communities from an aquifer in East River, Colorado, USA - PLM3_127_b2 | ecosystem: Environmental > Terrestrial > Soil > Riparian zone | place: USA: East River... | reverse complement strand
GCCGTCGATCTTCAGGTAGTCGAGCGGCAGGTACTTGAGGTAATGGAAGGAGCCGAACCCCGCACCGAAGTCGTCGAGGGCGAAGCGGCAGCCGAGCCGGCTCAGAACGGCCGAGAAGTCCCTGGCCTCCTCCATGTTCGAGATCGCTGCGGTCTCGGTCACCTCGAAGATCAGGTTGGCCGGGTCGATCGCGACGGAGCGAAGCTGGTCCTCGATCACGCGCATGAAGTCTTCGTTTCCGATCGTCCGGCCGGAGAGGTTCACCTCGAGCCGCAGCTCGCGCCCGGCGCGGCGCTGCTCGTCGATCAACCCGATCGCCTGGCGCATGACCCAGGCGTCGATCTCGTGGATCATCCCGCAGCGCTCGGCGCTGGGCAGGAACCCGCGCGGGGGAATTAGCTCACCGTCGTCGCCAACCATCCGCAGCAGCAGCTCGTACTGGGAGACCTCTCCGCTGTCGAGCTCGAGGATCGGCTGGAGGTAGAGCGTGAACAGGTCCTCGTCGAGCGCCTTCCGGATCCGGTCGGACCACGTGAGGCGCGCCACCATCTGGGCCCGGCGCGCGGCGCTCGGGTCGTAGAAGTACAGCCTGTCCCGCCCCGACTCCTTCGCCTCGTACATGGCGACGTCCGCTCTGACCATCAGCTCCTCGGCGCTCTCGACGCCGGCGCCGTCCACGAGCGCCACGCCGATGCTCGTCGTCACGCGCACCTGCTGGCCGCCGACGACGACACGGTGGGCTCGCACCGCGGCGAGCAGGCTGGTCGCGGTGAACCCGGCCTGCTTCTCGTTGGCCGCCGGGAGCAGGATCGCGAACTCGTCGCCCCCGTAGCGCGCGAGGACGTCGCTCTGCCGCAGCCGGTCCCGCAGCAGGTTCGCGATGCTGGAGATGACCGCGTCGCCCGTGCGGTGCCCGAGGGTGTCGTTGACCTCCTTGAAGTCGTCCAGGTCGAGCACGAGGACCGCCCCGCCCGTTCCGTAACGCGCCTCGTGGGCGGCCTGCCTCGCGAGCTCCTCCTCGAAGCGGCGGCGGTTGAGCAGGCCGGTGAGCGCGTCGTGGTCGGCCAGGTGGCGAAGCTGGGACTGAATCCGCTCCCGCTCGGTGATGTCGCGGAAGCTCCACACGCGCCCCAGGATGCGATCGTCGGCTCCGCGCTGAGGCTGCGAGTAGCGCTCGAAGACACGTCCGTCCTTGAACGGGAGGATGTCGTGGCTCTCCGCCTCGGGCCGGCTGTACAGCTCGCGCACCTTGTCCAGGAACTGCTCCGGATCGGCGAGCTGGTCGAGCACGAAGGCGAGCGCCTGGTCGTCGTCCCTCGAGGAGACGATCTCGTCGGGGATCCGCCACATCTCCTGGAAGCGGCGGTTGAAGCTGACGATGCCGCCCTCCTCGTCGACCACCAGGATCCCGTCGGCGGTCGACTCGAGGGTGGCGCGCAGCAGCGAGAGCGAGTGCTCCAGCTCGCGCTCGGAGCGCTTCCTCTCCTTGATTCTCCGGCTCAGCTGCTCCTTCAGCGCCGAGACGAGGATGGCGGTGACGACCAGCGTGCCCACCTCGACCAGCCACAGGGCCGGGTAGTTGCCGCTGCCCTCGGTCGTCGGCAGCACCGCTGCGTAGAGCACCCCGATCAGCGCGATGTGAGCGACCGTCTGCCTGCGGGTGAAGAAGTAGGACGCGTACAGGGCCACCCAGATGTAGAACAGCTCCGCGTCACCGGGGCGCTCGCGGGCCAGGTAGATCCCCGCGGTGACCATCAGGGTGCCGAGTGCGAGGAACGCGTGGTACGCCCACGGCGGAAGCCGTCGCCAGGCGATGCGGATCGCCACGGCGGTCCCGACGGCGAGGGCACAGACGATCAGCACGCCGGCCGTCTCCGCGCCCGTCAGGTAGCTCGACAGAGGCAACGCGATCAGCGCCAGGACGGTGCCGGCGACGAACATCCACGACAGCGCGCGGGCCATCGTCTCCCGGGTCTGATCCGGGCCCGAGCCGGTCACCTCAAGGGAGCCGGCTCCGTTATCGATCGGGCCACGCATGGCCGTTCTCTCCTCACGCACAGACATACTGTGAATCGGCTCGAAACGGCGTTTGCTTGAGTGATGCATCAGGGATTCACGGTTAGATTCGACGTTGTGAGCGCCACGCCCGAGCGGCTCAGCTTCGACGACGCCCAGATCCTGAGGCTCGAGTCCGCCGCGGTCACCGGGCACACCTGCAAGATCGTGGTGGTCGAGCCGCGGGGCGGTGGCGCGATCGGGATCGAAGAGCTGCGCGGCCACGTGGCGGGAAGGCTCGGCAGGGTTCGCCGCGCCCGCCAGCGGGTCGCGTTCACGCCGCTGCGCCTCGCCCGGCCAGCCTGGGTGGATGACGCCGCGTTTGACATCCGCGAGCACGTGCGGCCCTACGCCTCGGAGGCGCAGGTGAGCCGGGTACGGCTGCGCGAGATCGCCGCGGAGCTGATGGGCGAGCGGCTTGATCACACGCGGCCGCTGTGGCGCATGGATCTGGTCGGTCCGCTGCAGGACGGCGGCAGCGCGATCGTGTGGCGGATCCATCACTGCATGGCCGACGGGGTCACGGCGATGCGGCTCGGCGAGCAGATCCTCTGGGACCCCGAGCCCGAGACGGGCGCCGCCGAACCGGATCGGTGGACGCCCGATCCCGAGCCCTCTTCGCTCAGCCTGCTCGTCTCCGATCTCGGGGAGCGGGCGGGTGACCTCGCGCGCTCCCTCCCGTCCGCCGCCCGGCGCGCCGCGAGCCCGCGCGGGTGGGCAGCGACGGCCCGCACCGCCGCAGCGCTGCCCCGCTCGCTGGTTCGCGAGCTGACGCCGCTTGGGTCCTCCTCGTCCCTGGACCGGCACATCGGGCGGCGTCGCGAGCTCGCGTTCACGAGCCATCCGCTCGAGGAGCTGCGCGCGATCGAGAAGGCGGTGGGCAAGCGGATCGGCGCTCATGTGACGATCAACGACGTCGTCCTCGCCGCGATCACAGGCGCGCTTCACGGTTGGCTCGGCAGCGAGGGCACCGCCGAGCACCTCCGCGCTCAGATCCCGGTCAGCATGCACTCCCGCGACGAGCGGCCGGACGCGCTGGGGAACCGCGACTCGTTCCTGTTCGTCGATCTCCCCGTCCACGAGCCCGATCCGGTGCGCCGCCTGGAGCTGATCAACGCCGAGACCACGGTCCGCAAGGCCGCCCACGACGCGGACGCGCTGTACGCGTTCTTCCACGCGCTCTCCCGCCTCGGCCCGGTCGGCAGGGAGGCTGTCAGGGCCGCCTCGGGTCCGCGCGAGTTCAGCCTTTCCGCGTCCAACGTCCCCGGCCCTCGCGCGGCGATCTACGTCATGGGCGCCCCGGTCGCGGAGCTGTACTCGATCGCGGAGCCGGCCGATCGGCACGCGCTCCGCGCCTCCGCGGTTTCCTACAGCGGCACGATGCACTTCGGGCTGTGCACCGATCCCGACGCGCTGGCCGGCCTGAGCGGCCTCGCGGCGGGCCTCGACGAGGCCGTCGAGGAGCTTCGCGGGCGCTGCTAGATGACTGATTCATCTAGGGTGCCGCCGATGCGTATGCGGCTTTTGATCGGGGCGCTCGCGCTGGTCGTCGCGGCGCTCGCCGGGGGTTGTGGCGGCGGCAGCGACGGCAGCGAGTCCTCGAGCGACAGCGACTGGCCGTACTTCGGGCGCGTGCCCGAGCGAACCCACTACCGCCCCGACGCGCCGCAGCCGCCGTTCAAGGTCGACTGGAGGCAGCGGGAGACGACCCTGGTCGAGTTCCCTCCGGTGATCGGGAACGGGACGCTGTTCCTGGTCGACAAGAAGGGGAAGGCGACGGCGTTTGACACGGAGAGCGGGAACGTCGAATGGCGCCGAAGCCTCGACTCCCGGGACGTGACCGGGCCCGCGTATGCGGACGGGCGACTCTTCGTGGCCCTGCAGGACCGCGTCCTCCATGCGCTCGACGCCGATACCGGCAAGGACGATTGGACCTTCAAGGCCAGCTCGACCCTGCAGTCCTCGCCGCTCGTAGTCGACGACACGGTGTACTTCGGCTCCGACGACGGGACGGTGTACGCGATCGACACCGAGAACGGCGACCGCCGCTGGAGCTTCAGGGCGCAGGGGCCCGTCAAGTCCAGCCCCAGCTACACGGAGGGGCACGTCTACTTCGGCGACTACAAGGGGAACGTCTACTCGCTGCAGGCCTCCGACGGCAAGCAGGAGTGGAAGACCGACACCACGAGCCTCCCGCCCGGCGGGGGCGGAGGCTTCTACTCCTCGCCCGCGCTCGCCTTCGGGAACCTCTACGAGGCACGCAACGACGGCACGGTCTATGCGCTGCATCTGAGCGACGGCAAGCTCGCGTGGCAGAAGGACACCGGGCAGCCGATCTACGGATCGCCGGCCGCCGCAGAGGTGCCCGGCACGCCGGCGAGCGTCTACATCGGCGGCAACAGCAAGCTGTTGTACGCGCTCGACGCAGACGACGGAGACGTCCGCTGGCGCTACAACGTCGGGGGACAGATTCCCGGCACAGCGGTGGTGGTGAACGACACCGTCCTGACGACGAGCTTCCAGGACCAGAGGACGTACGGGATCGACGCGAGAAGCGGCAAGAGGGTCTACGAGTTCCCCGCCGACGGCTACACGCCCGCCGTGACGGACGGCACGCGCGTCTACCTGATCGGGTTCGAGGCCGTGTACGGGCTGGAGCCGAGCGGGTAGCTCAGCTCCAGCGGTCCCACTTCTTCAGCTTCTTCTTGGGGTTGAGGAAGTGGCCGCCCTCGTACCAACCCGGCTTCGACCACAGCTCGAAGTGGAGGTGGCAGCCGGAGGCGTTGCCGCTGTCGCCGACCTCCCCGATCCGCTGGCCGGTGCGCACCGTCTCGCGCTCGCCCACAGAGGCCTTGCCCTGGAGGTGCATGTAGACGTAGTCGCGCCCGGTTCCCTTGCCGTCGATGACCAGGTAGTGGCCCGCGCCGCCTCCCTGGAAGCCCCTGAACTGCACCTTGCCCGCGCGGGCGGCCTCTAGTGGGGTTCCGCAGGACGCGAACAGGTCCTGGCCCTGGTGGCTGTGTCCCTTGCGTGGTGCGCCGATCCCGTCGCCGTAGCTGTGGCGGCCCCGGATCGGAAAGACGTGGTCGTAGTACCCGAAGGAGCGATCCCCCTTCGCCTTCTTGCGGTCAGCCAGGCCGCCCCCCTTCTCACGCACGCGGAACAGGTAGCTGCCGCTCCTCGCGTCTCCCTTGCCGCGCTTCTTGCCGCCCCACGTCTGCGTCCTGACCTTGCCGGGCTCGACGTTCTTCTCGGTCCAGCGTTGGACGACATCGCCGCCCCCCTTGCGCGTCACCTCGATCACGATGTCGCGCTTGGTCTTGCCTGCGAGCTCGAACCTGAAGCTCGCCGGCGCCGACCCCTTGAAGAAGATCTTCTGGGGGGTGACGTCCTCGAGCCGCAGGCGAAGCGGCTTTGAGCGCTCGTTGGTCGGCTCCTCGGTCTCCTCCGTGGGCTGCGTGGGCGGCTCCGGCTGCGGAGCCCCGGTCGACGTGCCCCCCGGAGTGGTGGTGGTGGTGGTCTGGGCGGCGGCGAGGCCGGGGCCAAGCCACGCGGTGGCGAGCAACGCGCCCAGCAAGACGCCGAATCGGGCGATCGGGTACTGCGCGGATTCTCTCGCGGTCACGTTCTGGCTCTTTCTGCGGCCTGCGGGGTTAGCTGTCGGGCTCGCGCTGAAAGAGCCGCGCTACGGACGGCGGTCCGATTCGCCCCTGGGCCTTGCGGCCCCGTTGGTTCCCCCGCTCCCCCGCGCCTGAGCGCGGGGAATTAGGCAAGACCTATGTTGTGTTAGGGATCAATAACACAAAACGCGGAAAAGGCTCACTCTCCCTCCAGCTCCTCGCGGCGCTTGCGCAGCCCCCCGACGACGAGCAGCCCCGCGCCGGTCCACGCGACGAAGATTCCATACCGGAGCCCGACCTGCGTGACGCCGGCGAGCTCGAACTCGGGCCGGTCGAGCATCCGGTAGGCGATCAGGAGCACCGCCCACGCGCCTGCCGCGACGAGCAGGGTGCCCTCGTGCAGCGGTCGGGGGAGGGAGTAGCCGCGCGAGCAGATCACGATCAGGAACGCGGCCGCGCCGACCGTCAGCAGCAGCGCAGCCTCGATCAGCCCGAACGTACCGAGCGCGGTCTTGGTCAGGCCGCCCGCGAGGGTGACTCCGTACCAGGGAAGGAAGATGCTGGCAACGACGATCACGGCCCCCGCCACGGCGAGGCGCTCGTGCTCGGTGAGGGGGCGGAGGAGGGCGGTCAGGTCAGTCCAGATGGCGCCGGCCACGATAGCCCGACTCGGTGTCGTGCCAGTAGGTCACCGCGTCCTCCCCCAGCTCCCAGCAGAGGTACACCTCCTCGGCGTCGCGGATCGCGGGGAAGTCGATCAGGCCACGGTCGATGTCACGCACCACGATCCCCGCCTCCTGAAGCGTTCCAAGCAGCCGGCGCACCTCGAGGAACGCCTCGCCGACCTGGCGGCCGGGTTGCCCTCCCCCGTTCTCGGGGCTCGCCTCCGAGAGCAATTCGTGCGCCTCGGAGTCGGTCAGCAGATCCTTCGCGTCGCGGAGGCGGCGCAGCAGGGGCTTCACGCTTGGGAGCAGGGCATTTGCCTCGTCGACCGTGTAGTGGCGCTCGTGGATCATGGCGTCCCGGTGTCCAGCGGCAGGAGTCTACGCGCCGGAAGGGGACGGACCGCGCGACCCGAATACGTGCCCATCTCCGCCACGTCACCGACCCTGTCACCGACTCTGCGAATCGCGCGCCAGCGCTCCTCACCCCGCCCGCGGGTGCCGCTGCCCCGGGCCGCGGCCGCTCCAGGGCCTGCGAGGGTCGCGCCGTTGCTTGCGGTCACGATCGCGTGGGTGGCCGCGGGGGCTCTGGTGATCGGCATGGTGTGGGCTGCGACGACGGCTTCGCCGAACCCATCGACACCGGCCGGCGGGGAGACGCTGCCGTATGCCCTCTTGTGGAGCGGCGCCTCTCTCGCCACGCTCGCCGGCAGCGTCGGCAGCCTGTTCGCGGTCGGGCGCCGCCGGCTGACGCTGCTGGTCCTCGCCGGAACCCTGGCGTTCGCCCTGCTCGCGTTCACCGTCTCCGGCGACGCGCTGCTTGGCTAGCTGAGCCTGCAGTCGCGGATCAGCCGACCAGCTCGCGCGCGCGCCCGGCCAGGTGCGCGACGCCGAGCTGCTCGAAGGATGCGGCCGCCGCCTCGAGCGCATCGCTCGCCCCGTCTTCCTCCGAGTCGCGCAGGCGCCCTCCGCGCAGCAGCTCGCAGCGCGCGGCGTCGAGCGGCCGGCCGAGCTCGCTCCACGCGTCCCGGGCCTTGGCCAATGCGATCGCACCCGCCGCGGGATCGATGTCGGTGGCCCCGCGCGCCTCGGTGGTGAACGCCTGGCCGACGGGATAGTGCAAGCGCTCGGCGAGCCGCTCCGCCTCCTCGGCCGCCTCGCGGGCCGCGTCGGGCCGGTCGCCCAGTGCGAGCGTGACGGCCCGGGATGCGATCGACTCGATCGACTGGGCGATCAGCCCCGCTCGCTCGCAGACGTCGAGGGCCTGGGCGAGTGCCGTCTCGGCGTCGGCGTGGTCACCGCGGTCGCGCAGGGTGGCGGCGAGCCAGTACAGCGCCGAGAATGCAACCTCGGAGCGCCCCACCTGCTCACCGAGCTCGTGAGCCCGCCGGCACGCATCGGCGGCTTCGTCCCAGCGGCCCTCGCGCCAGCGCAGGATCCCGCGCATCACATACGGGAAGCACAGCTTTCCCAGTAGCCCCTCGCGCTCGGCGAGCGCGGCGCTCGCCTCCGTGGAGCGCTCGACCTCGGGCCAGTCGGCGCGGTACGCGGCGAGCTGGGCCAGCGCGGCGTGGAGCTCGACCTGCGAGGGAAGGTCTCCCACCTGCTCGGCGAGGCGCAGCGCCTCCGTGTACGCGGACGCCGCGCCCTCGTAGTCCGCCTCCGAGACCTCGAGGTGGTAGCCGAGCGTGAACAGCGCGCGCACCGCCTCCCCGAGGTCCGAGTCGCGCGCGAGCTCGACCGAGCGCTCGAGGTTCTCTCGAGCCTTGGCGGTGTCCCCGATGCGTCCGAACACCCGCCCGAAGATCCCGTGCGCGCGACTTGCGGCGGCTGCCTCGCCCAGGCGCTCGGCCAGTCGCAGCGCCTTCTCGGACGCATAGATGGCGAGCATGTTGTCCCCGGTGTGCATGTACAGGGACGCGGCCTCCTCGTACAGGCGCACCAGCTCGAGGCACGGGGGACCGTCCTTGAGCAGGTCGATTCCGCGCTGGTAGTGGTCGATCGAGGTCTCTCGCTGTCCCTTGTGCCACAGCCCTGCGCCGATCTTTCGATGCAGGTCGCCGACCCGCGCGAGATCCTCCTCGCCGCGGTGGTACTCGAGGCACTGCTCCCAGACCTCGACCGCGGAGTCGACCCGGCCCAACCGCAGCGCGACGTCCCCCCGCTTCTCCCCGATCCGTGCGTGCGCAGCGGGGTCGAGTGCGTCGGTCAGCTCGAGCGCGGCCGTGTAGTGGTTCAGCGCCTCCTGGTTGGAGTACAGGGCGGCCGCGCGGTCGCCCGCCGCCTCCAGGGAAGCGAGCGCCGCGGATTCGATCCGATCTCGCTCCTCGGTCGCGAGGTTGGCCTCCGCCGCGAACGTGGCGGCGCGCCCGTAGTGCTCGGCGACCAGGGCCACCACACCCTCCGCGCGCTCACCGGCGCGATCCTCGATGAACCTTCCGACCTCGGCGTGCTTGCGGCACCGGACCGACTTCGGCAGCGTGCCGTAGGCCACGTCGCGGATCAGGGCGTGCTTGAACGCGTACTCGTGCTCGCCGGCGAGCCGGCTGCCGGCGCTCGCCACGACGAGGTCCTTCTCCTGCAGCGCGGCCAGCACCTCCGGCAGGTCCGCCTCCGCGGCAGCCGCGAGCCCGGTCAGCGAGCCCTCCCAGAACGTGTGACCGACGACCGCGGCGTGCTGGATGAGCTGGCGCTCGATCGGCCCGAGCGAGTCGAGGCGCGCCGCGAGCACCGAGTGGACGGTGTCCGGCAGCGTGTCCGCCTCCGCGGTTCCCTCCTCGAGGATCCGGTTGACCATCTCCTCCGCGAACAGCGGGTTTCCGCCCGAGCGCTCGGCGACCTGCGGCGCTATCTCAGCGAGGCCGTTCCCGTCACCGTTGGCGCCGGGGAGCAGCGTGCTGACCAGCTCTCGCGCCTCCGCGTCCCCGAGCGGCTCGAGCGCGATCGTAGTCGCGTTGCGGCGCCCGCCGCCCCACCCGGGACGCCGCTCGAAGAGCTCGTCGCGGGCGAGGCAGACCAGCAGCACCGGCCCCCGCACCCAGCGGGCCAGGTACTCGATCAGGTCCAGCATGCCCTCGTCGGCCCAGTGGATGTCCTCCAAGGCGAGGACCAGCGGGCGGCGCCGGCTCACGGCCTCGACCACGGAGCGGACGGCCGAGAAGAGGCGGTCGCGCATCTGCTGGGGGTCATCGACGTCCAGCGAGGCGGTGATCGTGATGTCCTCTGCCGGCTCGATCCCGAGCGGGCGGGCGATCATCGCTGCGAGCCGCTCCGGCGGCTCCTCGGTCTCGGCGTCGGAGACCAGCTCCTCGATCCCGTCGCGGAGCTTGCGCCATGCGACCTCGGAATCGTCGCTGTCGACGATCTCGAACTGGTCCCGGATCACCTCGGCGAGCGCCCAGTACCCGATCCCGGTCCCGTACGCCGGACAGTGGCCCTCCCGGATCGCCGGGTCCTCGGGACGGCTTGCGACCGTGGCCGCCAGCTCCCTCATCAGCCGCGACTTGCCGACGCCCGCCTGGCCGATCACGGTCACGAGGTGCGGCCGGCCCTCGCGCACGGCGCGGTCGAACAGCGACTCGAGCTGGGTCGACTCGTTGTCGCGGCCGATCAGCGGCGTCTCCGCGCGGACCAGGTGTCGCGCGCCTCCGGGGGCCAGCACGCGGCTCGCCTCCCAGGCCGGAACCGGCTCGGACTTCCCCTTCAGCTCGAGCGGCTCGAGCTCGTCGTAGCCGATCGTCTGCCTGGTCGGGCGATACGTTCCCTCACCGACCGTGACGCTGCCGGGGCGCGCCGCCGCCTGCAGCCGGGCGGCAACGTTGACCGGATCGCCGATCACCGTGTACTCGTCCCCGACCTGACCCGCCAGCACCTCGCCGGAGTTGATCCCGACGCGAAGCTCGAAGCCAACGCCGACCGGGGCCGCGATCTCCTCGTTGATCTCGTCCATCGCGGCCTGCATGGCGAGGCCCGCGCGCACCGCCCTCTCGGGGTCATCCTCGTACGCGCGCGGCGCGCCGAACACCGCCATCACGTTGTCGCCGATGTACTTGTCGACCCGACCGCCGTAGCGAACGACCTCCTGACCGAGCCGGCGCAGGGCGCGGTCGACGAGCGACTTCACCGCCTCGGGGTCCATGCGCTCCGCGACCGCCGTGTAACCAGAGAGATCGGCGAACAGAACCGTCGTCGTTCGACGCTCCTCCGGCGGCGCGCCCGCGGTCGCCTCCTCGCGGGCGGCGCCCTCGGCAGGCGACGCGGGCGCGACGGTCAGAGACGTCCCGCACTCGATGCAGAACCGAGCCCCCGCCGGGTTCTCGGCGCCGCATGCATCACAGGTCGGCGTGAACGCGGCTCCGCACGACAGGCAGAACTTCGCTCGTGACGGGTTCTCGGTTCCGCAGCTCGGGCAGGCTCGCGTAGCCAATCAGGCCTCTCCTGAGGGCAACGATACGCGCACGCGCCACGCGGCTTGCGTAAGACCGGTCACTCTGCAAGCCAGCGAGCGTCTACTCGATTGGGATCTCCTCGACCGGGGTGGCGCGGCGCGGCTCCTCATAGCCGCCCTTCGCGCCCTCCGGGCCCACGGGCTGCTCCTCGCCGAGCCGCTGGATGTAGTGCTCGGCGAGCGTTCGCAGAGTGAGCAGCGCCTCGCGCTGGATGTCCTGCCACTGATCGCGGACCTGCGGCGTGGTGGATGCGCGAAGCACGTCCATGGTGCGGCAGATCGGGCACCACTCGACGCACTCGGCCCCGACCGCGCTCTCCCCGATCCCCCGCTCTCCCGTGACAGGCTCCCCATGGTTCTCGTGTTCCGGGCCGGCCATCGTGGGGCGATCATAGTGCTAGTCTGCGCCGCTGTTTCGAACCCCAGCCGGAGGATTCACCTTGACCCGCATCAGACTTCTCTCGTTTGCCACCGTTGCGCTGCTCGGCGCCGGTCTCGTGGCCGGCTGCGGCGGTGGCGGAGGCGACGAGGACCCGCAGCAGGTCCTGGACGAGACGTTCTCCAATGACGAATCCGTGACCAGCGGAGTGCTCGATCTCTCGCTCGACGGCTCCGCCGAGGGTGAGCAGGGCGGCAGCCTCGACGCCTCCCTGAGCGGGCCGTTCCAGGGTGAGGAGGAAGAGTTCCCGCAGTTCGACCTCACCGCGAGCGTCAGCGGCGAGGGCGGCGGACAGAGCATCGACTTCGAGGGTGGCCTGATTGCAACTGCCGACCAGGCGTTCGTCAGCTACCAGGGCACCGACTACGAGGTGCCGAAGCCGTTCTTCGATCAGATCAAGCAGCTGTCCGAGCAGGCCCAGGCTCAGTCCCAGGGACAGAATCAGGACCCCGGGGCCGTCTTCGATCAACTCGGCATCGATCCTTCGAACTGGCTCACGAACCTCGAGAACGAGGGCAACGAGGACGTCGAGGGAACCGAGACGATCCACATCCACGGCGACGCGAACGTGCCCCAGATAATCGAGGACCTGCAGGCGGCGTCGCAGCAGACGCAGGGCGCCGGGGCACCGCAGCTGCCGGAGCAGGCGGTGCAGCAGGTCGAGGATGCGGTCGACGAGGCGAGCATCGACGTGTATTCCGGCACGGAAGACAGGATCCTGCGCAAGTTCGATATCAACCTCGCGATCACGCCGCCGGAGGGCTCGGGGGCGGCGGTGGACAGCGTTGACCTCACGTTCTCGATCACGTTCAGCGACGTGAACCAGGACCAGACGATCGAGGCGCCGAGCGACGCGAAGCCGTTCAGCGACCTCGAGTCCGCTCTCGGCCTGCCGCCGGGCGTGCTCGAGGGCGCGATCAGCGGCGGCGGCTCGCCGCTGGGGGGCAGCCTCGGCGGCGGCTCGCTCGGAGGCGGCTCGGCTGGCGGGGGCGGCGGCGCTGCCGGTGGAGGCGCCACCAAGGCCTACGCCAAGTGCCTCGAGAACGCCTCGACGCCGGAGGACATCAACGCGTGCGCGGGCCAGCTGTAGGCGCTACGCCCCGACCGGCTCGACGTCGAAATTGCGCGCGTACAGCTCGGCGACCTCGGCCAGCTCGCCGCCGCTCAGCTCGGGAGCGTTGGCGGCGCCCGCGTACTCGACCAGCTCCGCCTCGCTCGTGATCGTGGGGATCACGGTCGTCGCACCGCTGTCGAGGATGAATCGCAGCGCCGCCTGAGCCATCGTCCGCGCTGCGCCGTCGTCACACAGGAAGCGGATCCGCTCGATCTTCTGCAGCCCCTCGACCAGCCACTCGCGCGGCCGGTGGCGGCGGTGGTCTCCCTCGGGGAAGGTCGTCTCCAGCGTGAGGCTGTCGTCGAGCAGGCCGCTCGAGGTCGGCACTCGCGCCATTACCCCGGCGCCGTGCCGCGCGGCTGCGTCGATCAGGTCGCGCCCCGGGTCCTGCTCGAGCAGGTTGTAGACGCTCTGGACCGAGGCGATATCGCGCGTCTCGATCGCGCGCAGGCCCTCCTCGCGCCACCCGATCGCGGGGCCGAGGGCAACGCCGAAGTGGCGGATCTTTCCCTCCGCCTTCAGCTCCTCCAGCGCCTCGAACGTCTCGTCGCTCTCGATCGCGTCCATGCGGGGGTTGTGGAGCTGGTAGAGGTCGACGCGGTCGGTGCGCAGGCGCCGCAGGCTCGCCTCCAGCGCCTCGCGCACGAACGGCCCATCCCAGCGCTGGGGGCGCTCGCCCTCGGAATGCTCCTGGCGACCGGCGCCGAGGTCGTAGCCGAACTTGGTCGCCAGCTGCACCTCGTCCCGATGCGGGGCGAGCACCCGCCCGACCAGTTCCTCGTTGGCGCCGCGGCCGTAGGCGTCGCCGGTGTCGAAGAACGTGATCCCCAGCTCCAGGGCCGCCTTGAGCAGCCGCTCCCCGTCGCCCTCGGTGACCTCGCCCCACCAGCTCGAGCCCAGGGCCCAGGTCCCGAACCCGATCTCGGATGCCTCCAGATCCGTGTTCCCGAAGCGCCGACTGCGCACGCGGGGCAGTCTAGATCACGCCCTCAATAGGCTTGCGGGCGCGTGGCGCGGCGGTCGTCATCTCCCCGGGGCTTCCTGCTCAGCACGCAGGGCTGGCCGTACCTGCTCGTCCCGTTGATCCCCGCGGCGGTCGCACTCGAGCTCGCGCACGCCTCGGCGACGCTCGTGTTCTTCGCCGCGGCGCTCGGGATCATCCCCACCGCGGCGCTGATGGGGCTGGCCACCGAAGAGCTGGCGTCGCGCTCGGGGCCGGGGATAGGCGGGCTGCTGAACGTCACGTTCGGCAACGCGCCGGAGCTGATCATCGCCCTGTTCGCGCTGGCCGAGGGGTTGCAGGAGGTCGTCAAGGCGTCGCTGGTCGGCTCGATCCTGGGCAACATCCTGCTGGTGCTGGGCGCGGCGATGCTGGTGGGGGGGTTGGGCCGGGACCGCCAGAGGTTCGACCGCACGGCCGCCCAGGTCCAGTCGGCGATGCTGTTCCTGGCCGCGGCCGCCCTGGTGATGCCGGCGATCTTCGAGCTGGTCGAGGGCCAGGGGCTGCCGTCGGTGACCGCCGAGCGGGTCGCGTACGGCGCCACGATCGAGACGCTGTCGCTGCTCGTCGCGTGCGTCTTGATCGCGACCTACCTCGCCGGCCTGTTCTTCTCGCTGAAGACGCACCGGGACATCTTCAACCCCCCCTACGAGGAGGAGGACACCCTGGGGTGGAGCGTGCGGCGCTCGGTGATCATGCTGGCGATCGCGGGGGCGGCGGTGGGGCTGATGTCGGAGGTCCTCGTCGGCTCCATCACCGAGGCGTCGGAGTTGATCGGGCTGAGCCAGTTCTTCATCGGCGCGATCGTCGTCGCGATCGTCGGCAACGCGGCCGAGCACTGGGTCGCGGTACTGGTCGCGTACAAGGACAAGATGGACCTCGCGGTCAACATCGCGATCGGCTCCAGCGCCCAGATCGCGTTGTTCGTCGCCCCGCTCCTCGTCCTCCTGTCGTTCGCGATCGGCCCGGCGCCGATGCCGCTCGTCTTCAACGGCTTCGAGGTCGGCGGGATGCTGATCGCGGTGCTGATCGCGAACTACGTGACCAGCGAAGGCGAGTCGACGTGGTTCGAGGGCGTTCAGCTGCTCGCCATGTACCTGATCCTCGCGCTCGCCTTCGCCTTCGCGTGAGCACATGCCGGGCGACCTAGCTCTACTGGCGGCGAGCTTCGCGGTCATCCTCGCCGGCGCGCTGCTGTTCACGAACGCCGTCGAGTGGCTGGGGCATCGGCTGGCGATTGGCGAGGGTGCGGTCGGCAGCCTGCTGGCGGCGGTGGGCACCGCGATGCCGGAGAGCCTGATCCCCGTGGTCGCGGTGATCGGCGGCGGCGAGGGCGCCGACGAGGTGGCGATCGGGGCGATCGTGGGAGCGCCCTTCCTGCTCGCGACGATCGCGATGATGCTGGTGGGGCTGGCCGCGCTCGGGTACCGCACACGCCGGCCGCAGGGGCGAAACCTGAAGGCACACGCCCCGACCCTGCAGCGCGACCTGACGGTTTTCCTCGTCTTCTTCAGCGTCGCGCTGCTGCTCGGGCTCGGGCTTCCGTACGGGGTCCGGATTGGCGCCGCGGTGGCTCTGGTGCTGGGCTATGCCGTCTACGTGTGGAGGACCCTCGCCGCTGGGGGCGAGGTGCAGGCCGAGGAGACGCTCGGGCCGCTGCTGATGGACCGGACCCGGGGGGACGATCCCGCGACGCGCACGATCCTGATCCAGTTCGCGGTCGGCCTGGGGGCGATGGTTGGGGGTGCGCAGCTGTTCGTGGAGGAGGTCATCGCGGTGGCCGAGGGGATCGGCGTCGCCGTGCTGGTCCTCTCCCTGGTGCTCGCGCCGCTCGCCACCGAGCTGCCCGAGAAGGCGAACAGCTTCTTCTGGGTGCGGGACGGGAAGGACGCGCTGGCGCTCGGGAACATCACCGGGGCGATGGTCTTCCAGTCGATGCTGCCGATCGCGCTCGGGTTGCTGCTCACCGACTGGGAGCTCGACCGCTTCGCGGTGCTGTCGATCGTGCTGGGCGTCGCCGGAGGCCTCGTCGCCTACTGGGCGCTGCGTCTTCGCGGCCAGTTCAACGCGCCCGCGATCATCGCCTGGGGCACGCTGTACGCGGTCTTCCTGGGGTTCGTGATCGCCGAGGGCTAGTCGACCGGCCAGAAGTCCTCGACCGTGACCGTGTCGGCGGCGGGGTCGTCGACCTTCGGCGAGCAGATCACCAGCTCGGCGTCGCCCGGGCCGTCGTTCCACACCGAGCGCACAACCTCGGGCCCCACCCTGACCGCAGTGCCCGGCCCGGCGTCGATCACGTCGTCATCGAGCTTGAACTGGACGCTTCCGGAGATCACGAAGTAGACCTCTTCCTGGGTCTTGTGGCGGTGGCCGTAGCTGCCCTTGCCGCCGGTCTTCTGGGGCATCGAGCGCCACGTGAACGCCACCTGGTCCGCGTCCAGCGACTCGGTGAAGATCCGCATCTCACCGTAGCCCGGGTACTCGGTCATGAAGTCGAATGCCTCGTCGCGCTCCACGACCGTGTAGGTGTCGACTCCCGCCACTGCGCGGCCCTCCGAGGCTAGTCCTCGCGCCCGGGCTCCTGCCCGAGCTCGCCCTCGTCCTCCTCGTCATCCCCCTGCTCGAGCGCGGTTTCGGAGACCGATCCCGCGGCGCCCGGGTGGTAGTGGGTCTGGAAGGCCTCCAGAGCCTCGTCGCGGCGCTCCTCGTCGACCGGGACCTCGTCGCTGATCCGCACCCACTCGGCCCCCTCGTAGGCCTCCATGTTGAAGACGCCCTGGTCGAGCGACGTCGAGTCGTCGACGATCAGCAGAACCTCCGTTTGCGGGTTGAAGTAGGTGCCGGGGCGGACGAGCAGTTCGTCCACGTCGACGACGCCATCCTCGGTCTCCGGTTCGGGGTTCACCTCAGCCACACGGTTCTGATACCCGGCTCAGAGTGATGTATATCCGAACCGGGATCGACCCTGGGGTGGTCCGGGGTGATTCACTGCCCGAGATTCTCGAGCTCGCGCAGCTGGCGCTCGACCTCGGCGTCGACGTCGAGCGGCTCCTCTCCCTTGCGGGCGCGCCGATCGTTGCGGGCAACGACCAGCTGGCGCACCTCCTCGCGGAGCTCGATGTCGCCGCCGAGCGACGCTGCCGGCCGCTCGGCGAGCAGCCGGCCCACCTCCGCCTCGACGTCCAGGGGCGTCTCCCCGCGCGCGGCCTGGCGGTAGGCCTTCGCCTCGACCATCTGGCGCACCTCGACCTCGCGCATCTCGGGCGAGACGGGTGGCGCCGGCCCGCCGCTCTTCTGCGGCAGCTCCTGCTCGATCGCGAACTGCCCCTTGCCGATCTGGCTCAGCGCGCTCCGCGCGCCGAGCGCGAAGCTGATGACCGCGAAGGGGACGGCGGCGATCACGAGGATCAGGAACACGTCCCCCGTGGAGAGCGCAAGGGTCGGATCCGCCATGCGCCTACCTTAGCCCGCGGCTTGGGCGCGCAGAAGGGGGACGGGAACTCGCCACGGGCTCCGCCGGAGGCGCTATGCTTCGTGAAGACTGGCTGACTGACCAGTCAATCGGCTCGAAGTAACGAGCTCGAAGTAACGAAAGGAGCATCGGAGCAGTGGTTGACTTCACCCTCACCGACGAGCAGGAGGACCTGCGCGAGCTGGCGCACAACTTCGCGGAGAAGGAGATCCGCCCCGTCGCCTGGGACTACGACCGCGACGCCACGTGGCCGCAGGACATCGTGGAGAAGGCGTGGGAGGTCGGCCTGATGAACGCCGAGTTCCCCGAGGACTACGGCGGACCTGGCCTCGACCAGTTCTCCGGAGTCCTGATCGAGGAGGAGATGGGCTGGGGCTGCTCCGGCATCGGCACCTCGCTGATGGCGAACGGCCTTGCCGCGACGCCGGTGATCATCGGCGGCTCCGAAGAGGTGAAGAAGAAGTACCTGGCCATGCTCATCGAGGAGCCCAAGCTCGCCTCCTTCTGCCTCACCGAGCCCGACGCCGGCTCCGACGTCGGCGGGATGAAGACCCGCGCGGTGAAGAAGGGCGACAAGTGGGTGATCTCCGGCTCGAAGTGCTTCATCACCAACGGCAGCCATGCGTCCTGGTACACGGTGTACGCGAAGACCGACCCCGACGCCGGCCATCGCGGGATCAGCGCCTTCGTCGTCCCCCGCGACGCCGACGGGGTCAGCGTGGACAAGAAGGAGGACAAGCTGGGCCAGCGCGCCTCGGACACGGCGCTGATCTCCTTCGACGAGGTCGAGATCCCTGCCGGCAACCTGCTCGGCGAGGAGAACAAGGGCTTCAAGCTCGCGATGATGACCCTGGACCGGACGCGGCCGGGCGTCTCCGGGCTCGCCGTCGGGATTGCCCAGGCGGCGTTCGAGTTCGCTCGTGACTACGCCAAGGAGCGAGTCCAGTTCGGCGTACCGATCGCCATGCACCAGGCGGTCGCGTTCATGATCGCCGACATGGCGACCAAGATCGAGGCGGCGCGCCTGCTGGTGTGGGAGTCAGCCGTGCTGCTCGACCAGGGCAAGCGCAACACGCTCGTTGCGTCGCACGCGAAGCGGTTCGCCGCCGACTCGGCGATGGAGGTGACCGTGGACGCCGTCCAGGTGTTCGGCGGCTACGGGTTCATCAAGGAGTACCCGGTCGAGAAGCTGATGCGCGACGCGAAGATCATGCAGCTGTACGAGGGCACCTCGCAGATCCAGCGCCTCGTGATCGCACGCGAGGTGCTCAGCCCGCGCCAGCCCGACGCGGAGCCGCAGAGCAAGCAGGAGACGGAGGCCGAGGAGGAGTCGCAGAAGCAGGCCGCGCCGGCCTGAGCGCCCTCGCGCTCGCCGAGCGCGACAGCGCGCCGCTCGTCAGGCGCCAGGGGCCGAGCCTCCCGGCGCGGATGCGCTCCGCCATCTCGGCCGACTCGGTGCGGGGCTAGCCTCGCCGGTTCGGGCTCACGGCGATCATCACGCCGATGGTGGTCAGCACGATCACGCCGAGCACCAGCGCCTGCCACACCTCGTCGATTCCCGCGACGGCCGCGTAGATCAGCACGCCGAGGATCGGAAGCGCAAGCAGCGTGTAGATCATCGGGCCCTTGTTCGAGCGCGCCCGCAGCATCCGCTGGCTCCGGGCGTCACCGAGGTCGGCGCGCTCCGTCTGCGAGCGCTGCGTGACGTCCATGTTCCCCATCTCTCTCCCTCCTGTCGCTGGTCGGAGTGAACGTACCTTAGACCGGTGGAGCGCTGGAAGTCCGTGCGGTTGGTCACGCTCCGACGCGCGGCCTATATTCGGTGAGTGGCACGCAAGCGAGCCAAGCCGGTTGCCGAGGCGATAGCGGAGACAGCCCGTGCGGCCGAGCCGCGCGCCCGGCGCCGCAGGCGCGAGCACGGGGGCAGGCCCTCCGACGTGTTCGGTGGGGAGATCCGCCGCCGCGACGTCTTCCCGCTGCTCGTCCTGCACCTGATCTCGCGCGAGCCCGACTACGGGAACCGGTTGATCGAGGAGATCGAGGAGATCACCCAGGGCGTGGTCAAGGTCAACCCGAACACGATGTATCCACTGCTGCGGGAGCTCGAGGCCAAGGGCCTGATCGAGGGGCGCTGGGAGCATCCGGACAAGCGCACCCGCCGCTATTACTCGATCACGGGCGCCGGGCGCAAGGAGTACCGCCGCCTGGTCGAGGAGCTGGAGCCCTTCCTCGACTCGGTGATCCGCTCGGTGACGCTGATCAAGCGGGAGATCTACGGAGCTCGCTGAGGATGGGCAGGGTCGCGGAATCGGTCCACGTCGTGGCGTCGCCGGCCGAGGCCTGGGAGCTGTACTTCGACCCGAGCGCCTGGCCCTCGTGGGTGGACGGCTTCGCGCACGTCGATTCGTCGGCGGGCTATCCCGAGCGCGGCGGCACGATGCGCTGGCGCTCCACGCCGGCGGGGCGCGGGGTCGTGGAGGAGCGGGTGCTCGAGCACGAGCCGGGGCGGCTGCATCGGATCGCGTTCTCGGACCCCGAGAGCGAGGGGGAGCTGCTGACCACGTTCGAGCTCGAGCAGGATGCCTCGGGAGAGCCGGGGACCCGGGTCGGGCAGGCGGCCACGTACCGGCTGCGGGATGCCGGCGTGCTCACGCGGCTCACCGACTTCATCTTCGTCCGCCCCCAGATCGCGCGCTCGCTGCGCCGCTCCCTGGAGCGCTTCCGGGCGGAGGCGGAGGGACTCTCGACCGAAACCGACCCGCGCTGAGTCGCTCGGGGAGCGCACGGCTCTCTCTGCCGATAGCCTTCCCGCGGTCTTTCAACGGAGGGTCTGGATGTTCGTCTTCAAAGCCGCTGTGGTCGGCGCCGGCACGATGGGCGGCGAGATCGCCCAGGTGATCGCCGCAACCGAGGTTCCCGTCGTGCTCAAAGACGTGGAGCGCAAGTTCGTCGATGCGGGCCTGGAGAAGGCGCGCGAGGTGACCGAGGGCCAGCTCAATGGCCTGGTCGAGAAGGAGAAGCTGACGCGCGAGCAGGCCGACGAGCGCCTCGAGTCGACGCTGGGGCGGATCACCGGCACGACCGAGTACGAGGGGTTCGGCGACGTCGACTTCGTGGTCGAGGCCGTGCCCGAGCGGATGGAGGTCAAGCAGGCGGTGTTCGGAGAGCTGGACGGCCTCACCCCGGGCCACGCGATCCTCGCCTCCAACACCTCCTCGCTGTCGATCTCCGAGATCGGCACGGCGACGACGCGCCCCGACAAGGTCGTCGGCTTCCACTTCTTTTACCCCGCCTCGGTGATGAGGCTGATCGAGGTGGTGGACGGAGAGCTCACCTCCGAGGAGACCTCCCAGGCGGCCGCCAACTTCGCGATGCAGATCCGCAAGAACCCGGTCCGCTGCGGCGAGGAGCCGGGGTTCGTGGTCAACCGGGTGCTGAACGCCGCCGCGTCGGAGATCTGGCGCTACCAGGACGAGAGCGGGCGGACCGTGGAGGAGATCGACAAGGAGATCACCGACGCCAAGGCGGCGCCCATGGGCCCGTTCTTCCTCTCCGACCTGCTGGGGCTCGACACCGTCCTGCATGTCGCCGAGCACCTTCGGGAGGCCTACGGCGACCGCTTCTACGTGCACCCGAAGATGAAGGAGCTGGTCGAGGCCGGCAACCTGGGGCAGAAGACGGGCCAGGGCTACTACTCGCACGGGGACTGAGGAGGCGAGGATGGAAGCGGCAACCGAGCAGTCAACCGTCGTCGAGCGCTTCGGCCTCAAGGCGCTCGCCGAGGCGTGCCGGGTCATCGACGAGGGCGTCTCGACCGCCAAGGACGTCGAGCTGGGGATGATGATGGGCGCCGGGATCCTGCCTGGGCCGCTGACCCGCGCCGACGGCGAGGGACTCGACAGCGTCCTGGAGCGGCTCGAGGCGGCCGAGCGCGAGTGGGGGGAGGGGTTCGCCTCCCCGATGATCCTGAAGCGCCTCGTGAGCCAGGGCCGGCTGGGACAGAAGACCGGCCAGGGGTTCTTCGCCTACCCGCGGCCCGACGACGGCTTCGATCAGACGGAGACGATCCAGTTCGAGAGTCGCGGCGACGTGGCGATCCTGTGGCTGAACCGCCCTCCTACGAACCCGATCTCGCCGCAGGTGATCAGCGACCTGAACGAGCTGTGGGAGCACATCGAGTCCCAGGACGAGATCCGCTCGGTCGTGATCACGTCCTCGACCTTCGCCGTCTTCTCGGCCGGGGCAGATATAAAAGAGTTCACGAAGATGACCGACCCGCAGGCGGGGTTGGAGCTGCTGAACGGCGGCCACGGCGTGATGCGGAGGATGGAGCAATCGGGGAAGGTCACGATCGCCGCGGTCAACTCGCTCGCCCTGGGCGGGGGCTGCGAGCTGTCGATGGCGTGCGACTTCCGGATCGCGGCCGAGTCGGCGAGCTTCGGCCAGCCCGAGATCAACCTCGGGATCATCCCCGGCTTCGGCGGCACCCAGCGCCTGGCGAAGCTCGTGGGGGAGAGCAGGGCGCTGGAGATGAATCTGCTCGGCGACTCGATCTCCGCCGCGCAGGCGTACGAGATCGGGCTCGCGAACGACGTCGTGCCCGACCACGAGCTGCTCGACACCTCGCTGGCGTGGGCCCAAAAGCTCGCCGGCCAGGCGCCGGTTGCGGTGGAGCAGATAAAGCGGGTCTCGGCCAAGCCCGACCTAGACGAGGGGATCGAGGCCGAGAAGAGCGGCTTCGTGGAGGCCTTCACCTCCGAGGACGCGCGGGAGGGGATCGGCGCGTTCCTCGGCAAGCGCAAGCCTCGGTGGCGGGGCAAGTAACCGAGACGCACGCCGGGCAGCTCGCGCGGCTGCTCGTCGAGTCGAGCTGCACCGTCGCCCTGACCGGGGCGGGGATCTCCGTGCCGTCGGGCATCCCCGACTTCCGCTCGCCGGGAACCGGCATGTGGGAGAAGGTGAACCCGCTCGAGGTCGCCACGATCCAGGCCTTCCGCCGCGACCCGGCGCGGTTCTGGAGCTTCTACCGGCCACGCTTCGAGTCGCTCGCCGAGGTGCGGCCGAACCCTGCGCATGAGGCTCTAGTCGAGCTTGAAGGTAGGGGTCTGCTGGAGGCGGTCGTGACCCAGAACGTCGACCGACTGCATCGCAAGGCCGGCACCGGGCGCCTGATCGAGGTGCACGGGAGCATCGACACGTCGAGCTGCGTGTCGTGCGGAGCGACGTGGCCGCTGGAGGAGGTCGAGGGCCTGTTCGACGACGAGGGAATCGCCGTGTGCACGCACTGCCTCGGCCACGTGAAGCCCGACGTCGTCCTGTTCGGCGAGCTGCTGCCGGAGGCCGCGATGGCGGAGGCCCAGGAGCTCGCCTCGACCGCCGAGCTTCTGCTCTGCGTGGGCTCCTCGCTCGAGGTCTACCCGGTCGCCGGCCTGCCCGAGCTTACGCTGGCCTCGGGGGGCCGCATCGCGCTCCTGACCAAGGGCCCGACCCCCTACGACGACGTCGCGGCCGTGCGGGCCGATGGCGACGTCGTGGAGGAGCTGGGCGCCGTCCTCGCGGCGCTGTAGCTACTCCGACCGCAGGCGCCGGCGGCGCAGGGCCCGCTCGGCGAGCTGGAGCGCCTCGCGCAGCTGAGCGGCGACGGCGTCGTCGAGATCGCCCCCGAGCGCGACCTGGGCGGCCCGCGCGATCGCGCCCTGGCGCTGCTCGAGCGCCGCGAGGTCCTCGGCCTGGCTCGCGCCGGACTGCCGAGGCTCGGCGAGGAGCGCGTCGAGGCCTGCCCGGAGCTGAAGCGCCGCCTCCCGCGTGCGGCCCTGGTCGAGGTCGAGCCGTGCGCGCAGCAGCAGCGTCTCGCAAGGGTCCACCCGCGCGCGCCCGCCGAGCACCGCCGCGACGTGCTCCTGAGGCATCAGGCTGTCGGCGCGCCGGCGGCGCGGCTCGCGGCGGATCAGCTCGCGGGCGTCGGTCCAGCGGCCGTCCGCGACCTGCTCGCCCTCCCCGTAGCCGATCCGGGTGGCTACGGCCTGCGAGGCCGAGACCTCGGTGGTGTAGGGGTCCTGGGCCGCGGTCGCGTGCGCGTGCAGGGCGCGGTTGACCAGCAGCACGGCCGCCTCGACGAACGCCTCCGCGGCGTCGGCGTCGCCGGCCACGCGCTCCAGCCAGCGGCTCGCCTCGGTGGCCTCGCCGAGGCCCTCTGGAGTGACCACGGTGAGCCTGGTCAGCGGGAGCGGCTCCGGGCTTGCCTCGCGCTCGGCGGTCCGCGCCCGTGCCCGTCGCGAGCGCCGGTGGGGCGGCGCCCCGAGCGTGGAGACGATCAGCACCTCGCTCGCCTCCCCTGCGCTGCGCACGAGGTAGCGGCCGTCGGCAAGCCCGAGGCCGCCCGGAAAGTCGAGCTGCGCGAAGGGAAGGAGGGAAGCGCCCGCGGCTACTCGGCTACTCGCCCGCGTGGGCCTGGCTGGCCTTCTTGCCCTTGTCCGCCGGGAGCGCGTACTTGGACGGGCTGCGCGGCACCTTCGGCTGGTCGAGCTTGCCGATCCGGTCGATCAGCTGCTCCCACTGGCCCGGCTTCAGCACGGTCTCGAACTGCTTGCCGATCTCGCCGCTGCCGTACTGCGGCGTGAACCCGCAGTGGATGTGGTCGGCGTGGTCGGCCATCGCGAAGGTCGGCCCGCCCATGCTCATCAGCGAGATGATCTGGTTGCACTGGTTGGGCTCCTGCATCGCCAGCAGCTGGTTGATCACCTGCTCTGTGATCGAGCCGGGACCCTGGTGGCCGAGGATCGGGAGCCCGTTGACCTGGGCGATGTCGACCGCGTTCCCGGAGGAGTGATCGCTGACGTTGCCGCTTGAGGTGTAGAAGCTGTGGCCGCACTTCAGGGACGTGATCGTCAGCCGGAAGCCCTCGGCGGACAGCACCGACAGGGTGCGCAGGATCCGGGAGTCGATCTGGTGGGTCTGGATGTCCTCCCGCCCGCACGCGTAGATCGCGAGCCGCGGGTTGTTGAGCACGTGGCGCTCGAGCGCGATCTTCGACATCAGCAGCACCTGGCTCACGTCCGCTTCGGAGAACGGGTCCTCGCCCTCGGCGCGGTAGATCGCCGTCGACTCGAGCAGCTTCCAGCCGTCGAGGATCGGCTTCGGGTCGATCAGCTTCGCGCCCTTGCCGGCCGGCTGGATCGAGAAGTGGACGTGGGGGGCGAGCTGGTCGGTCTTCCCGATCCGGCCCAGGACGGTGCCGGCGACGACCTTCGAGCCCTTGGCCAGCGACCGCATCTCCATCTTGCGGCGGTCGACCTTGAGCACGCCGCCGAAGTAGGCCTTGACCGACTCGTAGCCGGGGAACCGGTTCGCGAACAGCGCGTCGAGCTGGCCGGTGAGGTCGGCGCGATCGACGTTGCGCGGCCGCTCCGGGTACGCGTACAGCCGCGGGCGGAGGTCCTCGGTGTTGGCCGGGCCGCTGTCCGCTCCACCCGAAGAGGCCTTGTCGGCCGTGCCCTTGGAGCTCGCCGGCTGATCCGGCGCCCCGCCCTTCGGGCTCACGAGCCTGAAGTCGTCAGAGGTCAGCTTGTGCTGCTTCGGCACCGGGTAGACCCGCGAGATCTGGCCGAGCTGCGCGTAGGTGAAGCGGTTCCCGTACGCGTCCTGAAGCACCACGTACTTGCCGAGCGCGTCGGAGCGGCCGATCTTCTTGATCACCCCGTCGTTGACGGCGACGACCGGCGCTCCCTCCCGGGAGTAGATGTTGATGCCGCGCCGAGTCGGGGAGGAGTTGATCGTCTGCGCGGTCACACCCCCGAGCTGCGAGCGGCGCTGGCTCGGCTTTGCGTGCTTGAGGATCCGGCGCTCCGAGAGGTCGTCGGCGTAGGTGGCTCGCGCGGCGACCGGGAAGTGGGCGCCCTCGGTGAGGCCGGTCAGCGAGCCGACGAGGTCATCGGGGAGCTTGCCGTACTGACGCGCCACCAGCAGCACCTCGTCGACGTACCAGTCGGCGTGGTTGTAGGCGAAGATCGCCGTGCGCAGGTCCTCCTCGGCGCCCGCCGCGCGCAGGTAGCGTCCCGCCGCGCAGACCGCGTCGAGCGGGTTGTAGGGGTCCTTGCGCCCGTCGTTGTTGGCGTCCACCCCGTAGGCCTGCCAGGACGAGGGAAGGAACTGCATCTGGCCGATCGCCCCGGCCGTGGACGGGCCCATGTTGGTCCCGAAGCCGCTCTCGATCTTGTGGATCGAGGCCAGGACCGGCCACGGGACCCCGTACTGGGTGCCGCAGGCCTGGTAGATCGGGAGCATGAAGGGCGGGATCTCGAACTGGTTGATCATGAAGCTCGGGACGCCCTCGACCGGGGTGGGTCCGAACTCGGCGACGCTGAGGCCCGGGTTGGAGCTGGTCGGCCTGCCGTCCGGGGTGCGTACCGGGGGCGGGGTGACCGATCCGTCCCCGTTGACCTTGCCCTTGCCGCCCTTGTTGGGCTTGCCCTTGGTGCCACCGGTGCCGTTGCCCCCGCCGCCGCCACCGGTCTCGGCGTAACCGCTGCCGGGCTTTCCTGCGCCGTCGCCGGGGGTCCCAGGGTCCGGGCAGCCGGCGGGCGGGTCCTGGCTCGGGTCCTTGCACAGGTCGGGAAGGTTGCCGCCGCCGGGGAGCGTGATGTCCACGCCCGCTTGACCCTGGCCGAGGATGTTGGGCGCCGCGCTCACAGCCCCGGCGACGGTCACCGACGCCAGAACAGCCAGAGCGATGATTAGGAGCAGCCTCTGTTTCATCCTTGCCGTACCCGGGTGCGTGCGAAGGGCGGTGAAGGCCGCCTCCCTGAAGGCGCGAACCCGCAGCCCGCTCGCACGGAAACGCTACTTGTTCGATTCTCGCTTTGCAACGTGGACCCTCGTGCCTGGAGCACAGAAACCTAGCCTAGCCGGCCGGACGAACCAATTTCGACGCCCGCGTGCGCCGTCGCGGGGTCCCGGGTGGCCCGTGTTAGGGTGGCCGGGATGAGCGAGGAGCAGTCCGGCGAGCAGGGCCTCAGGGACCGGCTGTCGACGGCCGGTGAGGAGGCGGTCGGCGAGCTGACGCAGAACCTGCTCGAGAACCCGCTCTTCAATCAGGCGCTCGTGACGGCGCTCAGCGCCGGCGAGAGAGCGCTCCAGGCCCAGCGCTCGGCGATGACGGCGCTCAACATCCCCTCCAGCGGCGAGATCGAGCGGGTGGAGCGCCGGCTCCGCAGCCTCTCGGACCGGCTCGAGGCGGTGGAGGACCGGCTCGACGAGGTATCGAGCGAGGTGTCCGCGCTGCGCAAGCGGCTGGGAGAGGACCCGTCCCCCGATCAGGCGCGGCTCGCGATACCAAACCCGGGCGAGCGGACCTGAGCTACCGCGAGCGCGGCTGAGGCGATCGCGCCGAGGCGGATCATCGCCTCGTCGGGCGGGGCGCTGCCGACCACCAGCAGTGCTGCAACGGCGAGCCCCAGCGTGCCACCGAGCGCAAACAGCGCGGCCGACTCGAGATCGACGGCGAGTGCCTCGGCCGGGCCGGGCCCGCCGCCATAGAAGAGGTCGGTGCTGGCCACGAGTCCGGCTCGGGCGCCCGGGCCGGCGGCCTCGCTGAGGGCGTCGCTGAGGGCGGGGTCCGGCGACACGGAACCCCCGGCGCCGAGGGCGGCGCTGGTGCCGTCGCCCGTCCGCGTCCCGGTGACGACGATCGCCTCGCCGTGCTCGAGCCCCGGCTGCAGCGGGGTGCAGGCGCCGATCCGAACCGCACGTCGCACGCCGAGCTCGTGCAGCTCCCGCAGCACGATCGCGGCGCTCGGCCCGCCGATTCCGGTGGACTGAACCGTGAGCGGGCGACCCGCCTCGGTCTCCCCGTGGTAGCCCCACAGGCCGTGGCTGTGGTTGCTCATCCGGGGCTCGCCGAGCAGATTCTGCGCGAGCAGCAAGGCGTGTCCGGGGTCGGAGGGCAGAACGGCGTCGGAGGCACTCGCCGCGGTCGGCTTGAGGTAAACCGGCACCCTCCGAGCATATGCCGTGGCATAAGCTTTCGGGGCTTTGGAGGAGTCGAGACCGCCTGACGAGCGCGGGCTTTCCGACAGCCTGCGGTCGGCGATCGAGAGCACGCTGTCGAGCCTCGGCGAGGCCGGGGCGGGAGCGGCCGCTGACCTGCAGGAAGGGACCCTCGGTCGCGCGGGCGAGCTGCTCGACGAGATCGCCTCGCGCGGGGAGCAGACGCGTGCGGAGATCTCGAGGCGGGCTGACGCGGCTGGGGCGGAGCTCGCGCGCCGCGGACAGGAGGCCGTCGAGGCCTCGGCCGCGATCACGGCCCGGGTCCTTGAGGCGGTGTCCGAGACGCTTCGCGGTGACTCTAAATCTGAAGTCGAGGGTGAGTGATGGCACGGGGGCGGCGGATCGTGATCACCGGCATCTCGAGCCACTGGGCCACCGAGCTTGCCCGCCGTCTCGAGCAGGACCCCTCGGTCGAGTTCGTGGCCGGGATCGACACCGAGCCTCCGGCGGCCGATCTCGAGCGCACCGAGCTGATCGAGGCCGACATCCGCAGCCCCGTGCTGTCCCGCCTGCTCCCCGGCACCGAGGCGGACACGGTCGTCCACTGCGGGTTCCTCTGGTACCCGGCTCCCGGAAAGCCCGATCGAGCCCTGCACGACATCAACGTCATCGGGACGCTCCAGCTGCTGGCCGCGTGCGAGAAGACGGTGACGCTGCGCTCGGTGGTCGCTCGCGGCTCGGCGGCGATCTACGGGTCGGAGGGTGCGGCGCCCTCGTTCTTCACCGAGGGCATGGCGCGCCGCTATCCCCTCAAGACGCGCTTTCAGCGCGACGTCGGAGAGCTCGAGAACTACTTCGACAACTTCGCCCGCCGCCATTCCGAGGTCACCTGCTGCATGCTGCGCTACCAGCCGGAGATCGGGCCGGACATCCGCACCCCGCTGGTCGGCTATCTCTCGCTGCCCGTCGTGCCCACCCAGCTCGGCTTCGACCCCAGGCTCCAGTTCGTCCACTCCTCGGATGCAACCGGCGCCCTGGAGGCAGCCGTTCGCGATCCGGTGCGGGGCGCGGTCAACGTGGCCCCTGCGGGAACGGTGTCGCTGAGCAGGATCCTGCGGACGGCGGGCAAGCCGTCCGTGCCGATTCCGCACCCGCTGTTCGGACCGGCGCTGACGCAGCTCGGCAGGCAGCTCGGGCTGGGCGGCACCTACGGGGACGGCGTGCGCCTGCTGCGCTACGGCCGCGGCATCGACAACACCCGGCTCCGGGAGGAGATCGGATACGAGCCGAAGTTCGACGCTCTCGGGGCGGTGCGCGACTTCGCCAAGCTGGCCGGGAGCCGCCAGGTCGTTCCCGTCCCCGGTCCCCGCACCGTCGCCGGCATGATCGGGAGGAGCTGAGGTGGAGGACCAGAGGGCCACCGCGACCGACGGCCAGGACGCCGGCCCCGAGGCGATAATGGACTTCCTCCGCGGCCTGCGCGAGGGGGTCGAGGAGGGCCTCGGTCCGCTGAACGCCGCGCAGAGGGCCGCGGCCGAGATGCCGGAGTCGTTCCGGGAGGGTCTGGAGCGCGCCGCGCAGCGGCTGCGCGGAGACTACGCCGAGGACGAGTGGGGCTTCGACGCGGAGTTCGCGGAGGCGGTCACCCCCGCGTTCGAGTTCCTCCACGATGTGTGGTGGCGGGTGAAGAGCACCGGGCTGGAGAACGTGCCGGCGCGGGGGCGGGCGATGCTGGTCGCGAACCATGCGGGCGCGCTGTTCCCGTTCGACGCGTCGATGATGACCACGGCGATCCGCAAGCAGCACCCGACGCCGCGATGGCCGCGGTTCATGGTTCTCGACTGGGCGTTCACGCTCCCGTTCCTGAGCGCCTTCATGCGACGGGTGGGCGGCGTTCCCGCAAACCCCGACAACGCCGCGGGGCTGCTCGAGCAGGACCAGCTGGTGATGGTCTTCCCCGAAGGAGTGAAGGGGACGGGCAAGCCCTTCTCGGAGCGCTACCGGCTGCAGCGCTTCGGGCGCGGCGGCTTCGTGGAGGTCGCGCTGCGCACCCGGTCGCCGATCGTCCCGGTGGCGGTCGTGGGCTCGGAGGAGATCTACCCGAAGCTCGGCGAGAGCGAGGCCCTGGCCCGGCTCGTCGGAGCGCCGTTCGTCCCGATCACGCCGACCTTCCCCCTGCTGGGCCCGCTCGGCCTGATCCCGCTGCCCGCGCGATGGCGGATCGAGTTCTGCGAGCCGATCGACCTCTCCGAGCATGGGCCCGAGGCCGCGGACGACCGCCAGCTCGTCTTCGACCTCTCGGAGCAGATCCGCGAGCTGATCCAGGGCAAGCTGTACGAGAACCTCGTACTGCGCGGCTCCGCGTTTCTGTAGCCGGTCCTCGCGCCTCCCCTGGTGTGCGCGTGGCACTAGACTGCCGCCACCTATGGCGACGGCGACCCGGACCGCGCAGGAGCGGAAGTTCCGCTCCGCCGAGGAGATGCGGGAGGTGCTCGACCGCGCGCTCTCGGAGGTCGACGACAGCGACGTATGCGGTCCCCTGCTGCGCGCGACGGGAATGCGACTCAGGCTCCGTTGCACGGACCTCGGCGTGGCGGTGAACATCGCGGCCAGCGAGGATCCGGACTCCTGCATCGAGTGGACGTTCTCCGAGCGTGCGCCGTGGGAGCCGAAGCTCGAGCTGACGATGGGCTCCGTGGTCGCGAACGCCTACCTGCAGGGCAAGGTCAGCGTGCCGGTCGCGATAGCCCGCGGGCAGATCAAGTGCTCCGGCGATGCCCGGTCGGCGCTCCTCTACCTGCCTGCCGTGAAGCTGATCGCCGATCCTTACAAGAAGCTGGTCGCGGCCGACTATCCCCACCTCGCCGTCGACCGTTGACTTGTCCCCGACCGCGGGCGTAAGCTGACGGCAACGAACAGGGCAGCAGGCCACTAGTGGGTCGGCGCCCGCTCGCCCCCCGGCGACTGGGGCGGAGGCGAGGCCCGCGAGGCGCGACAAGGCGCCGCCGGCCGACGTCGCGGGCCGTTAAGCCCGCGGGCGACGGGGCAACGAGACCCCGTCGCTCCTTTGTTGAGAGGGATGGCACGTGTCGGAAGAGGTGATCACGCTCAACGAGGCCGCCGAGCGCTCCGGCGTTGCCGCTTCGACGCTGAAGCGCTGGGCGCGCCAGGGGGTCGTGCCGGTGGAAGGCGCCCGCTGGACCCCGACCGCGGCCGCTCAGGCGCGGGTGGTGGCGCGGATGCGCGAGCGCGGCCACTCGCTGCGCTCGCTCAGCCACGCGGTTCGCGACGGAAGGCTCGCGTTCGGGTTCGTCGAGGAGCTGTTCCCGAGCGCGGACCGGACGATCACGCTCGCCGAGGCGGCGCGTCGCACCGGGCTCGAGCCGGAGCTGATCGAGCGGCTGATGGCCTTGCTCGGGACGCCGGTCGCCGAGGAGCATGCGCTCACGGAGCTCGACACCGAGGCGATGGCGGGGCTCGCGCGCGTGCTCGAGAGCGGCTTTCCCCTCGTCGCCCTGCTCCAGCTCGTCCGGGTGTACGCGCGAGCGCTGCGCGCGATCGCGGAGGCCGAGGTACGCCTGTTCCACCTCTACGTGCACGAGCCCCTGATCCGCGAGGGAGTGGACGCATTCGAGATGGCGGAGGAGATGGAGGGGCTGGCGGGCGACCTGCTGCCGCTGACCACTCCCCTGATGGAGTACATCCACAACCGCTACCTGCGCTTCTACATCGAGCAGGACGTGGTCGGCCACATGGAGGCCGAGTTCGCCGCCGGCCCGGGGGTCGGCCGGGTGTCGATGGCGTTCTGCTTCGTCGACCTGACCGGGTTCACGCGCTACACGGAGGAGGAGGGCGACGAGGAGGCGCTCGATCTCGTGGAGCGCTTCGTGGAGACGGTCGAGGCGACCCTCCCGGCCGAGGCGACGATCGTGAAGACGATCGGCGACGAGGTGATGATCGTCTCGCCGGACCCCACGACCCTCACCGAGTGGGCGGTTGGCTTCCTCGGCCTGTTCCAGGAGAGGCCGCAGCCCAGGGTCGGGATCCACTTCGGAAGCGCCGTGTACAGGGAGGCCGACTACTTCGGTACCGACGTCAACCTGACCCATCGGGTCGTGGCGCGGGCCCTCGGCGGGGAGGTGGTGGTCACGCGTGCGGTCGTGGATGCGGTCGGGCGCTCGGACTACCTCGAGTTCGAGCCGATCGGCGAGACCGAGTTGAAGGGCTTCCCCGAGCCGGCCGAGCTGTTCTCGGCCCGTCCGCGGCAGTCTTAAGATCGCCCCATGAAGGACAGAGCGGAGGCGCTTCGCGCGCTGGAGCGAGTCGTGCGGGACAGTGGCCTGGTCCCGAGGGGATCGTCCGGGGTGGTGCTGATCTCGGGCGGCCCCGACTCCACCTGCCTCGCCGCGGGGCTGGCGGAGCACAGCGGGCGGCCCAGGGTCCACGCGCTGCACCTGAACTACGGTCTCCGGGACTCCGCCGCCGAGGACGAGCAGGTCTGCCGCCGGCTGTGCGCCCTGCTTCGCATCGACCTCCGGGTCGAGCGTCCCCGGCTCCCCGAGGGAAACGTGCAGGCCGTGGCGCGGGAGGCCCGCTACGCGGCCGCGGAGCGGCTCCGCGAGCGGCTTGGATGCGAGTGGGTGGCGACGGGACACACTCGCACCGACCTGGCCGAGACGGTCCTGTACCGGCTCGCGTCCTCCCCGGGCCGGCGCGCGCTGCTCGGGCTACCGCCCAGCCGCGTTCCGTTCGTGCGGCCGCTGCTCGGGCTGGAGCGCTCCGAGTCACGCCGCCTCGCGGTCGCTGCCGGCCTGCCCTTCGCGGATGACCCCACGAATCTGGATCCCCGCTTCGCTCGCAACCGCATCCGCGCCGACGTGCTGCCCGCGCTGCGCGAGGTGAACCCGGCGGCGGAGCGAAACCTCGCCGAGACCAGGGCCGAGTTGGCCGAGGAGGCCCGCGTGCTCGATCGGGTTGTTGCCGAGACCCTGGAGGCCGCCGGCGCCGGCCCGGGGGCGATCGCGATCCGGGCCGACGCGCTCCGGGGCGCGGAGCCGGGACTGCGGCGGCTCGCCCTGCGCACGCTCGCCGAGCGCGTCGCGGGCGGCGACGTGTCGCTGGGGCGCGGGCGCGCCGCGGAGATCTGGCGGCTCGCGCAGCTACCGGAAGGCGGGGAGGTGGACCTTGGCGGCGGCCTGCGGGCGACCTGCGAGGGCGGACTGATCCGCTTCAGTCCAGCGGAAGACGTGCTTCCGGAGCAAGTCGCGCTCACCGTCCCGGGGCGCTGCCGTTTCGGCCGCTGGGAGATCCGCGCCGAGGTGCACCGCCCCCCGGTCGAGGCCAACGGGCCGGAGCGGGCGATCCTCGACCCCGGCGCGCTCGGAGGTGACATCGTCGTGCGCGCGTGGCAGCAGGGCGATCGGATCCGCCCGCTGGGGATGAACGGCACGAAGACGCTCCAGGACCTGTTCACCGACCGCAAGGTTCCCCGCTCGCTGCGCCACACGCTTCCGGTGGTCACCTCGCGCGACCGGGTCGCTTGGGTCGCGGGCGTGGCGGTCTCCGAGGAGTTCCGGCTCAAGCAGGCGGGTGACGAAGTGGTGATCCTGAGCGCGAGAGTGCATGAGCGAGACTGAGTCAGCATCCGGGGACGGCCCGATCGGCGAGGTGCTGATCGGACCGGAGCAGCTCGAGCGGCGCGTGCGGGAGCTCGGCACCGAGATCAGCCGGGATTACGAGGGCCGGGAGCCGCTGCTGCTGATCGGGATCCTCAAGGGAGCGGTGCTTTTCCTCGCCGATCTGATGCGCCATCTGACGGTGCCGTGCGAGGTCGACTTCATCGCAGTCTCGAGCTACGGGTCGGCGACCGACTCCTCGGGTGTCGTGCGCATCCTCAAGGACCTCGAGAGCTCGATCGACGGCCGGGACGTGCTGATCGTCGAGGACATCGTCGACTCCGGCCTCACCTTGCACTACCTGTTCCGCAACCTCCGGGCACGTGGCCCGCGCTCGCTCGAGGTCTGCGCGCTGCTCACCAAGCCGGAGCGGCGCCGGGTCGAGCTTCCGATCCGCTACGTGGGGTTCGAGATCCCGAACCGGTTCGTGGTCGGCTATGGGCTCGACTACCGGCAGCGATTTCGCAACCTCGACTACGTCGCCGTGTTGGAGGAGGAGGCGCAGGGAGGCTGATCCGCGCGCCGGACGGGAACGCATTCCCAGGCGTGCAGCCCTGCTCTCCACGCCCAAACACCCTGGTACGCTGGAACGCCGAAGGTCGGGGCCCCATAAACCGAAAGTTGCAGGCAAGAAACTGGCCGTGAGGTCCTCCAAGTGAAGCGTTTCTTCAAGAGCGCATGGTTCCCGCTCCTCATCGTCGTGGTGCTGGCCTTCTTCGCGCACCAGCTGATCAGCCCGGGCGAGCAGCAGGAGGAGCCGACCTACAACGAGTTCCTCGCCCAGGTCGAGGACGACCCGCAGTCGATCGAAGCGGTGACGATCCAGACCAAGGATCACACCGTCGACGTCCAGGAGACGAACGGCGAGGAGTACGCGACCGGCTATCCGGAGAACACAGAGGAGTCGCTGGTCAACTCGCTGCGCCGCAACGAGGTCGAGACCAAGGTCGAGGGTACGGGTGGCTCCAGCATCCTCTCGCTGCTCACCTACGTGCTGCCGTTCCTGCTCTTCTTCGCCTTCTGGATCTTTCTCATGAACCAGATGCAGGGCGGCGGCTCGAAGGTGATGAGCTTCGGCAAGTCGCGCGCAAAGCGGCTCTCGGTCGACGCCCCGAAGATCACCTTCCGGGACGTTGCCGGGGTCGACGAGGCCGTGCAGGAGCTCCACGAGATCAAGGAGTTCCTCGAGAACCCGAAGAAGTTCCAGGCGCTCGGGGCCCGCATCCCCAAGGGGGTGCTGCTCTACGGGCCGCCCGGGACCGGAAAGACGCTGCTCGCTCGCGCGGTCGCCGGCGAGGCCGGCGTGCCGTTCTTCTCGATCTCGGGCTCGGACTTCGTCGAGATGTTCGTCGGCGTCGGCGCCTCGCGCGTGCGCGATCTGTTCGAGCAGGCGAAGCAGAACTCCCCCTGCATCATCTTCATGGACGAGATCGACGCCGTCGGTCGTCACCGCGGAGCCGGGATGGGCGGCGGCCACGACGAGCGCGAGCAGACGCTGAACCAGCTCCTCGTCGAGATGGACGGCTTCGAGATGAAGGACAACATCATCCTGATCGCCGCCACCAACCGGCCCGACATCCTCGATCCGGCGCTGCTCCGGCCCGGCCGCTTCGATCGCCAGGTCGTCGTCGATCGCCCCGACCGCAAGGGCCGCACGCAGATCCTCGAGGTGCACACCCGCGGCAAGCCGCTGGCCAAGGAGATCGACCTCGACGCTCTCGCAGGCCAGACGACGGGCTTCACCGGCGCCGACCTGGCGAACCTGATCAACGAGGCCGCGCTGCTCACGGCCCGTTCGAGCAAGCGCGAGATCACGATGCTGGAGCTCGAAGAGGGGATCATGCGGGTGATCGCCGGCCCGGAGAAGAAGAGCCGGGTGATGTCGGAGAAGGAGCGCCTGATCACCGCCTACCATGAGCTCGGCCACGCGATCGTCGGGCATGTGCTCCCGAACTGCGACCCGGTGCACAAGATCTCGATCATCAGCCGCGGGCAGGCGCTGGGCTACACGATCTCGCTCCCGACCGAGGACAAGTTCCTCACCACCCGCGCCGAGCTGAACGACACGATGGCGATGACGCTCGGCGGGCGCGCGGCCGAGGAGATCGTGTTCGGCGAGGTAACCACGGGTGCCTCCAACGACCTCGAGAAGGTGACCGAGACTGCGAAGCAGATGGTGATGCGGTTCGGGATGTCGGAGCGGCTTGGCCCGCGCGTGTTCGGCCACGACCGCTCGCAGCCGTTCCTCGGCCGCGAGTTCTCCGCCGAGCCCGACTACTCCGACGACATCGCGCGCGAGATCGACGACGAGATCCGTCGCATGGTCGAGGAGGCACACCAGGCCGCCAAGGAGGTGCTCACCGAGCACCGGGAGGGGATGGACCGGATCTCGAAGATCCTGCTCGAGCACGAGACAATCGACTCCGAGCAGTTCGAGCCGCTGCTCGAGGGCAAGAGCGAGGACGAGGTGTTCGGCGACGAGGAGGAGCCGCAGGCACCCGAGCCCGAGCCCGAGCCCGAGAGGCCCCAGCGCGAGGGCCCGCGCCCCGTCCCGCGCCCCCGCCCCGGCCTCGCCGGCGGCACCGCCGAGATGCGCGGCGACGAGCCGCGCCGCTAGACCGCCGGCTTTCTGGGCTCAGCGGGCGCCCTCCGCTGAGGGATACTCCGCTTCGTGATGCGGGTCCTGATGGGGGTGCTGAACGTCACCCCCGACTCGTTCTCGGACGGGGGCCAGTTCCTGGATCCCGGGCCGGCGATCGAGCAAGCCCGCGAGCTGGTCGCCGGGGGGGCCGACCTGCTCGATATCGGTGGCGAGTCCACGCGCCCCGGCTCCGAGGGGGTGACGGCCGAGGAGGAGCTCCGCCGGGTCGGCCCGGTGCTGGAGGGTCTGGCCGGCGAGGACGTGCGGATCTCGATCGACACCTCGAAGCGCGCCGTCGCCGAGGTGGCGATAGACGCCGGCGCCGAGATCGTCAACGACGTCAGCGCGCTGCGCTCCGACCCCGAGCTGGCGGCGCTTTGCGCGGAGCGGGGGTGCGGCGTGGTCCTGATGCACATGCTCGGGACGCCGCGGACGATGCAGGAGAGGCCGAGCTACGAGGACGTGGTCGAGGACGTGAAGGCGTTCCTCGCCGAGCGCATCGAGCTCGCCCTCGCCAGCGGGATCGCCGAGGACCGCATCTGGGTGGACCCGGGGATCGGGTTCGGGAAGGCCGTCGAGCACAACCTCGAGCTGCTGCGCCGCCTCGGCGAGCTGCGCGCCCTGGGGCGCCCGATCTGCATCGGCACCTCGCGCAAGAGCTTCATCGGCAAGCTCACGGGCCGCGACGTGGACGAGCGGCTCGGCGGAACGATCGCCTCGAACGTGCTCGCGCGCGCCAACGGCGCGGAGGTGTTTCGCGTCCACGACGTGCGCGAGGTGCGCGAGGCGCTCGAGGTCGCCGACGTAATCCTGGGCCGGCGGAACCGGGCGCAAGCCTGAGCCGATAGGCGCGCTGCTAGGTTCCCGCCGTGGAGGCGCACGAGGGCGATCACGCCACCACTTCCGTGGAGGTCGAGCTGCGCGGCCTGTCGATCTTCACGCATCACGGCGCGACCGACGCCGAGCAGGAGGTGGGCCAGCGGCTCGAGTTCGACCTCAGCCTCGACGTGCCCGACTGCGACGCGGTGCTGACCGACCGGCTCGAGGACACGGTCGACTACGCGGAGGTGTGCGACATCGTCGCGCTCGCCGCCACCGAGCGCAGCTACCGGACGCTGGAGCGGCTCTGCCACGTCGTCGGGGAGCGGTTGATGGAGCGGTTCGGCTGCGAGAGCGTCAGGGTGCGCGCGGCGAAGCCCGAGCCGCCGCTTCCGCTCGCGGTCGAGGAGGCCGCCGTCGAGGTCGTGCACGAACGCCCCGGGGAGAGCGGAGACGAGGAGGCTGAGGCGGGCTGACCGGATACCTGGGCCTCGGCTCGAACGAGGGCGACCGCGCCACGAACCTGCGCGCCGCGGTCGAGGAGCTGCCGGCCCACGGCGTCGAGGTCGAGGCCGTCTCCTCGCTGTACGAGACCGAGCCGGTCGGCGAGATCACGGACCAGCCGGACTTCCTCAACGCGGCCGCCCGCGTCCGAACTGAGCTTGAGCCCGATGTCCTGCTCTCCGTCTGCAAGGCCGTCGAGGTCAAGCAGGGGCGGATGTTCGGCGCCCCGCGCCACGGGCCCCGCGCGCTTGACATCGACCTGCTGCTGCTCGGGGAGCTCGAGCTTCGTACCGAGCGGCTCACTCTCCCCCACCCGGAGGTGACGCAGCGGCGCTTCGTGCTGGTGCCCCTGCTCGAGCTGGACCACGACCTCGCCCTCCCGGACGGCACGATGCTCGCGCACGCGCTCGCCCGGCTTGGGCCGGGGCAGCGGGTAGAGCGGGTCGGCTTGCTCGACTAACTAGTGGACGTCGGGGCGGCCTCGCGCAGCGGCTCGAGCCATGGCGCGGGCAGGACCGCCGCGGCGTGGCCGGGGAACTCGGGCACGACACGCTTCGCGAGCTCGCCCGCGGGCCGAGACTCGATCGCGGGGCGTAGGTCGTCGAGGGTCGTCAGCAGCCGCAGGCTCGGTGCGATCTGGAAGTCCGCGGCGTTCGGGCTCGCTGCGCCGAGCAGGCCATCGGCGATCCAGTCGTCGATCCTCTCCAGCGCCCCCGGGAGCGCGGCGAGGTCGGCGCGCACGTTCTCGTCGCTGGCCTGGTTGAAGCGCACGGAGGCGGCGATGATCGGCGCCGAGGTCCTCACGGCGAGCCCGGTGGGGATGCCGAGCCGCGCGCCCTCGGCATACGCTCCTATCGCGGCGTGGTCGCGCTTGATCGCGGCCCAGAGGATCCGCCTCGTCATCCGCTGCAGGGTCTCGTCGCCCCACCGCTCGGCCTCCTCGACCGCGGTGCGGCGCTCCGGGTCCCCGGGAAACAGCGGCGGCTCGGGTCGCAGGCGGTCCAGCTCGCGAGCGATCTCGAGCGACCCCTGAATGCGGCGGCCGTCAAGCTTCAGGGCGGGAACCGTCACGCTGGGAAACCGCAGCACCTTCAGCGCTGCCTTCGAGATCACCGGCATCAGGTCCACCCGCTTGTACTCGATGCCCTTGTGCTCGAGCATCAGCCGGGCCGCCATTGAGGGGTGGGAGCCGGGGATCACGTACAGCGTCGCGGCCACGGACGTAATCCTATCTCGCGCATAATCGGTCCGAGATGCTTCTCGCTGTAGACGTGGGCAACACGCAGACCCATCTCGGCGTCTTCGACGCCGCGGAGCTGGTCGAGCACTGGCGCTTCGCGACCGATCCCAGCGCAACCGCCGACGAGCTGGCGGTCACGATCGTGGGCCTGTTGACGCTGCGCGGGATCGAGGCCGGCCGCCTCGACGGCGCGATCGTCTCGACGGTGGTCCCGCGGCTCGGCCCGGAGTACAGCCGGATGTGCGAGCGGCACCTGAGCAGCGATCCGGGGGGCATGGCCTATCTGGAGGTTGGCCCGAGCGTGAGAACCGGGATGCCGATCCTGGTCGACAATCCGCACGAGCTCGGCGCCGACCGGCTCGTGAATGCGGTCGCGGTTCACGATCGCGTCCGGGGCGCCTGCGTCGCTGTGGATTTCGGGACTTCGACCAACTTCGACGTCGTGTCCGCGGCCGGGGAGTACGTGGGCGGGGTGATCGGTCCCGGTGCGGAGATCTCCATGGAGGCCCTGTCGGAGCGCACGGCGAAGCTCCCCCGGGTCGACCTCTCGGAGCCCGAGAGCGCGATCGGCAAGCACACCCAGGGCGCGATCCAGTCGGGCTTCGTGCTCGGGTTCGCGGGCCTCGTCGACGGGATCGCGCGCAGGGTGGCCGAGGAGCTCGGGGGCGAGGCGACGTTCATCGCCACCGGGGGCCTGGCGAGTGCGATCGTGCCGTTCTGCGAGACGATCGAGGAGGTCGACGACCTGCTCACCCTCACCGGCCTGCGGCTGATCTACGATCGCAACACCTAGATGCAGCCACAGCTCACGACACCGTTCCGGATCGGGGACGTGGAGGTCCCGAACAGGGTCCTGCTGGCGCCGCTCGCCGGGATCGGCAACTGGTTCGTGCGCCTGCAGGCGCGCAGGCACGGGGCGGGCCTCGCCGTCTCCGAGATGATCTCGAGCTTCGCGCTCCACCACCGCAACGAGCGCACGCTGCGGGAGCTGCTCGTCCTCCACCCCGACGAGCACCCGGTCTCGATCCAGCTCTTCGGGCACGACCCCGAGGTGATGCGCTCCGGCGCCGCGATCGCGGCAGGGGCCGGGGCCGATCTGATCGACATCAACATGGGCTGTCCCGTGCGCAAGGTCCGCAAGACGGGGGCGGGCGCCGCGCTGCTCGCCGATCCGGATCTGGCCGTCCGGGTCGCCCGCGCCGCGATCGAGGGATCGGGCCGGCCCGTGACGGTGAAGCTGCGCTCGGGCTTGGAGCCAGGCGACCGCTCGGGGCTCGAGCTGGCCGTGCGGCTCGTCACGGCCGCGGGCGCGGCCGCGATCGCCTTCCATCCCCGCCCCGCCTCGACCCAGCACACGGGCAGCCCCGAGTACGGGCTCGTGCGCGAGCTGGTTCGGAGGCTGGACGGAACGGGAGCGCCGGTGATCGTGTCCGGTGGGCTGAGCACGGCCCCCGGGGCGCGTCGCGCATACCGCGAGTCGGGAGCGGATGCCGTGATGATCGCGCGCGGGTCGCTCGGCAACCCGTGGATCTTCGAGGAGCTGACGGGGCGGCGGGTCGCAACGCCGACTCCAGACGAGGTGATCGCCGAGCTGCGGTGGGTGATCGACCGGGCCGAGGAGCACCTCGGCGCCCGCGCGGTCCCGTACCTGCGCAAGTTCTACCCGTGGTACCTGCAGCGGCTCGGGATGCCGCGCCGGGCGAAGGAGCCGTTCCAGCGCACGGGGACGCTCGCCGATGCGCGAGCGCTGGTCGAGCGCCTCGGCGGCCTCGACGCCGAGGATCGGCTGCCGCTCGCGGCTTAGCTTGACGCCTGAGCCGTGCCTGTGATCGGGGGCCGGCGCGCCTCAACGGGGATCCAGGAGCGGGCTGGGGGCATCGCTATAATGCCCGCCCTCTTTGCCCGAGACGGCGAGCTCTTCGGACGAGCCGCGTTCGGGCTTCTCTACTGAGGAGACGGTTTCCCCGCTTGCCCCGGGGACACCTCAAAGAGCTAAGGAAGGACGGAAGGAAGGAAGGTTTCAGGGAGCCAGTGGCACGCGAGTCGCTGATCACACATGACGGCCTCGAGAAGCTGAAGGAGGAGCTCGAGTACCTGCAGACCGAGAAGCGGCGCGAGGTCGCGGAGCGGATCAAGGAGGCGCGCGAGTTCGGCGACATCGCGGAGAACGCCGAGTACGACGACGCCAAGAACGAGCAGGCGATGCTCGAGCAGCGGATCGCCTATCTCGAGGAGCGCCTGCGCCGTGCGACGGTGGTCGAGGAGAAGGATGTGGACACCGATGCCGTCTCCGTCGGCGTCAAGGTGCACGTGAAGGACCAGAAGTCCGGCGAGTCGCGCAAGTTCCAGGTCGTCGGCTCCGCCGAGGCCGATCCCATCGAGGACAAGCTCTCGAACGAGTCGCCGATCGGCAGCGCCCTGATGGGGCACAAGAAGGGCGACGTGGTGACGATCGACGTCCCGCGCGGCCCCAAGAAGAAGCTCAAGATCACCAAGATAGAACCCGCCTAGCGCGTTAGGCTCGGCTCACTGTCATCGTCGACGTCAGTCGGTCGGTGGCGTCCGACCGGGACGGTTGGTTCTCGGATCGGCGGCGGGCTGACTCTTAGCCTCGGTGTCGATCAGCAGATCTGACCTTCACCCGTTTT
>Ga0184637_10000239_pt1 | contig 40354 bp, 38 predicted proteins | sample PLM3_127_b2_FD_133143 | JGI IMG/M metagenome (GOLD analysis project Ga0184637, IMG submission 133143) | Groundwater sediment microbial communities from an aquifer in East River, Colorado, USA - PLM3_127_b2 | ecosystem: Environmental > Terrestrial > Soil > Riparian zone | place: USA: East River... | reverse complement strand
GCGGGTGCCCGCAACGGTACGCTCGCTCCGCTCGCAACTTCCGCGAAGAGAAGCTGGGGGAGGTTCGGCCATAGGCTGGCCGGTCTAAGGCCAGCCGAGATGAAGGGGGCCGTCGAGGCCCCCCTCCGAGGACTAGAGAGGGTAAGGGTGCAACTCCTCGGCGATCAGCACCTCCCCTCCGAAGGCCGTCTGGGCTTCTGCGATCACGGCCTCGGCCCCCGCACAAAGGCCCCAGTCAATGTGGGTCAGGATGAGGCGGCTCACTCCGGCCGCCTCAGCGACCTCGCCGGCTTGACGGGCGGTGCTGTGACCTTGGGCCCGCGCCCGCTCCGAGTGCGGGAACGTGGCCTCATGGATCAGCGTGTGGACCCCGCGTGCGAGACGAATCACCGCGTCCGTGGGCTCTGTGTCCGAGGAATAGACCGCGGCCCGCCCAAGCGCCGGCGCGTCCACTCGGATGGCCAGATTGGGCATCCCTCCGTGCGCGTTGGGTGACGCCGTCACGATAAACTCCTCGGTAACGAAAAGCCGTTCCCCTTCCCTCGCCTTCACCCCGATGATCTCCACGGGGCAGCCTCGATTGAAGAGACGGAAAAGGTCCAAAAGGGCGCGAAGAGTCTCCGTATGTTCCTCGCGGCAGTAGATGGGAAGTGACCATGTCCGCCCAAGCAGGATCAAGGACTGGACCAGGGACGGCAGGCCATAGGCGTGATCGGGGTGGGTGTGGGTGATGACGACGGCCGTCAAGCGAAGCGGATCCACACCAAGCCGCCGGAGCTTGTGCGCCGGACTCCCGCCGCAGTCAACGAGAATCGCGGCCTTCGGTTCCGTGAGGCACAAGGATGTGGTGTCTCGGCTGATCGAGGGAACTGCCGCGGACGTCCCGAGAAATGTGACGACGCAGGCCGGAACGGTCAAGAAGCGCCGGGGCGCATGCGGCGTCGGGCTGTTTCGGCAGAATCTCTCCGCCGCCGCCAGAGAAGCGGGATCCCGGCGATGGCCAGCGCGATCCCAAGGCCGCTCACGAGCTGGGCGACGCGGATTGGCCCGAGCATCAGGCTATCGGTCCTGAGCCCCTCGATGAGGAGGCGCCCCACAGAATAGCAGCCAAGGTAGAGGAGGAAGAGACTCCCCTGTGCCGGGGCCAGCTGGCGGCGAAAGAGGAGACAAAGGATCAGGACGCCGACATCCCAGAGGGATTCATAGAGGAAGGTCGGATGGAAGAACTCTGCCCGGGCGAACTCGGGCGGACGATGAGAGGCAGAGATGTAGAGTTTCCAGGGGAGGTCGGTCGGGCGGCCGAAGGCCTCCTCATTGAAGAAGTTCCCCCAGCGGCCGACGGCCTGTCCGAGGGCCAGGCTCGGGGCGACGATGTCGAGATAGGTCAGGATCGGGAGGCGCTTGAGCCAGGCGTAGAGGCCGCCCACGAGGAGACCGGCGATGAGCCCGCCGTGGATAGCGAGGCCGCCTTCCCACACCGCGATGATCTTCCCGGGGAACTGGCTGTAGTAGTCCCAGTTGAAAAGGACATAGTAGAGCCTGGCCCCGATGAGGCCGCCCACGAGGGCGAGCTCCGCGGCCTTGATGAGGGCCTCGGAGTCTTCACCACGCCGCCGCGCTTCGCGGGAGGCAAGCCACAGGCCCAGGGCCATTCCTGAGGCGATCAGGACGCCGTACCAACGAATGCCAAGCGGCCCCAATTCGATGGCGATGGCGCCTGGGGAGCGGAACATTGTTATGGAGCCTCCAACCGTGACGTCAACCGTCGCATTGTGAGTTGATCGCCCGTCTCGTTATAACTGAGGGCCCCGATCATGTCAAACCAAAATCGCATTCATCAGGGCCAAATTGGTTGACACTCCGAGAGAGCCTCCGGTATCATTTTTGGCATGGGCGCATGGTTCAGCAGTTTCGGGGGCGGCGTCGGCGAGCTGATCATAAACGCGGGGCCAATGGCCAAGCTCGTCCTGCTCATTCTCCTCTGCTTTTCAATCGTCTGTTGGGCCGTCATCTTTGAGAAGTGGCGGCAGCTCCGACTGGCGCACCAGGAGACGGAGCGGTTCCTCAAGATGTACCGGGAGGGCCGGCGCCCGGCGTTCCTCGCGGGAGCGGCCAAGAAGCTCCGGGCGAGCCCGGCGGCCCGAGTCTTTCTCGGGGCCCATCAGGAACTCCTGGGGCGCGGCTTCCCTGACGGCGTAGACGTGGTGGAGGAATGGGAGGAGTCCCTTCCGTCGGAGCGGCTGGAAGCCGTCAATCGCGCGATGCGACGGGTCGCAACGTCGGAGATCGGACGGCTCGAGCGCCACCTTCCGTTTCTGGCCACCACGGCCAGCTCCGCCCCTTTCATCGGTCTCTTCGGCACCGTCTGGGGGGTGATGGCGGCCTTCCAGAACATCGGGAGCCAGGGCTCGGCGAGCCTCGCCGTGGTGGCTCCGGGAATCTCCGAAGCCCTCATCGCGACTGCGGCGGGACTGGCAGCGGCCATCCCGGCGGTGATCGCCTATAATTACTTCGTCAATCGCGTGAAACACTGGGCGGGCGAGATGGAAAATTTCTCCCTCGAACTCCTGAACCAGCTGGCCCGGCCGATCAAGGGGGCCCGCCCGGCAGGCAAAGATGGCCTTTAAGCTCGACGCCCCCGCAACGGGACGAGTCGGTCCTACGTTGGCGGAGATCAACGTCGTGCCCCTGGTGGACGTCGTCCTGGTCCTTCTCCTGATCTTCATGTTGACCGCCCCCATGATGTACCGAGGAATCGATGTCCAGCTTCCCCGCACAACCGCGCGCCCGACGTCGGTTGAAGAACGGCTGGTCCTCACGGTCACCCGCGACCGCCTCGTCTATCTGAACGACCGACCGATCGCCCTCGGCCTCCTCGAGCCGAGGCTTCGGGAGTTGCTCCAAGGGCGGGGTGATCGGACTCTCTACCTCAAGGCCGACGCAGGGCTGCCGTATGGCTTTGTGGTCGAGACCATGGATCGGGTCCGGCGGGCGGGGGTGGAGCGGATGGCAATGGTGACCGAGCCCGCCCCTCGGGAGCCCCGGCGCTGAGAGGTCGGGCAGTCTCTGCGATGGTCTCCCCGTCCCGACGTGTCATTGGTCCGCCCGGAGATCCCGGGCCCTTCGGACCGCTCACCCTCTCGGCCTTCGGGCACTTGGTCGCCGTTGGAATCGTCTTCTTTCTCTCGGCCTGGTGGAGTCACCGGGAGACCTCGAAGGTGTACATCGTGAATCTGGTCCCGTCACTGCCGAGTCCGAGCAGTCCCGGACCGACGGTTGCGCGGGGGCGAGAGATCCCTCAACCCCCCAGGCCTCGCGTGACCGATTCACCTGCGGAGCGGATCCGCCCCAAGGAAAGCGCGCGGCCGGCGCCGAAGCCTTCGCCGCCCGACTTCGCGCTCCCCAAGCGGGGCGCCAAGGAGACCCCCAACTTTGTCCCGACGCGCCCGGACACCAGCTCCTTCCGGGAGCCCCCTCGGGAATTGCGGCCGGCGCCGCAGCCAACTCGGGAGGCCGCAGCTCCTCTGACGCCTCCCGTTCCGTTGGGGCGTGGGGCTCAGACCGGTCCGGTCTCGACCGGGAGCGTGGTTGGGCTCGACGTCTCCGACTTTCCCTTTACCTACTACCTCCGCCAGATTCAACAGAAAGTGAGCGAGCGGTGGCGCGCGCCCGCGGGAGCCGGGGCTACGGGCCAGCGGTCGGTTGTGCTCTTTGAGATTCTCCGCGACGGCCGGATCAAGGATCCCGTGGTAGAACAGACCTCCGGCGATTCACTCTTTGACCAGTCCGCCCTTCGGGCGATCATGGAGGCCAGCCCCTTCCCGCCGCTTCCCCAGGACTTCAAGGCTTCATCCCTCCGCGTTCATTTCGGATTTGTGCCGGGGGAGCAGGGCTGATATGAAGTCGCGCCTCCTCGCCTGTCTCCTCCTTCTTGGCGCGGGCTTCTTCTCCGTCCTGGCACTCCCCGTAGACCTCCACCCGCAGGCCTCGGACGTGTACCTGAACATCCTGGCGAGCGGGGCGAAGAAGCTCAACATCGCCATCCCCGAATTCGCGCGCCCGGCGGGGCAAGACCCTATGGGATTCGCCAAGCGGCTTCCCGAGATTACCGCCAACGATCTCAACTTCTCCGGCCTCTTCAGCGTGGTCAGTGGACACGCCCCACTCCCGAGCGCGCCTGACGCGCTCAAGAAGGCCCTGGCCGATTTCCCAGGAGCCCACGCTCTCCTCCAGGGATCCCTGACGATACAGGGAGAGAAGCTCATGGTGGAGATCCGCCTGATCGACCTCACCGGCGCCGAGCCCCGGCCCATCCTGGCCAAGGTCTATGATGCCCAGGCCCGGGACCACCGGCGGATGGCCCACAAGATCTCAGACGAGGTCGTGTATCAATTTACCGGGGAGCGAGGGATCGCCGATACCAGGATTGCCTATGCCTCGACTGCCAGCGGGGCGAAAGAGATCTACATGATGGACTACGACGGCTTCAACGTGGTCCAACTCACAAAGAATGGTTCCATCAACCTCTCGCCCGCGTGGCGGCCGGACGGTCACGCCCTCGCCTTTACGTCGTTCCAGCGGGACTTCCCCCAGCTCTTTGTCCTCTTCCCTTATGAGGGGCGGCAACAGTTGCTCCAGGCGTGGCCCGGGGTCAACATCGCCCCGGCCTGGTCACCGGATGGGGAGTCACTGGCGTACACGTTGAGCAAGGACGGCAATCCCGAGATCTACGTCCTCAGGACGAGAACCGGGGAGATCCGTCGGCTGACCAATCATCGCGGGATCGACACCGATCCGACGTGGTCCCCCACCGGGCGGGAGATCGCCTTCACGTCCGACCGGGGAGGAACTCCGCAGGTCTACATCGCCGACGCCGAAGGGGCGAACGTCCGGCGACTCACCTTTGAAGGCGGCTATAGCGTCCAACCCCGCTGGTCTCCACGCGGGGATCGTCTCGTCTATACCTCTCGGCAGGGAGGCTTCGACCTCTGGTCGATCAACGTGGATGGCTCGAATCTCACCCGGCTCACGGCCGGCGGAAACAATGAGAGCGCCTCCTGGGCCCCGAACGGGCGGCACCTCGTGTTTGCCTCCCGGCGGACTGGCCGCTGGCAGATTTTTACGATGCTGGCCGATGGAAGTGAGCCGCAGCAGATGACGCGGGATCGCGGGGAGGCGACAAGCCCAGCGTGGTCACCCCGAATTCCTTGACAGGGCTTGACAAAGCGTCGTACAAATAGGGAAGCGTTCCAAGAATAGTTCAACCAGCATCGTGGAAAGGAGTGAGGCTATGAAAAAGACATCGTGGCAGACAGCAGCGACGCTCCTGTCCCTCCTCCTCGTGGCTCTCGTCGTGGCGGGATGTCCCAAGCAGCCATCGCCCACAGCGGGGGCCGGGACAGGCGCTGAGGGAGCTCCGGGAGGAGCCGGGGCTGGAGCGGGAGGCGCTGGCGCAGGGGGAGGCGCCGGTGGCGTGGGCACGGCTCCCTCCGGTCAGGTGGGTGAGGGTGGAGCCGGGGGACGGGGAGGCGGGTTGGCCTCGACTCCTCCAGGCTCGGTGCCTGGCGCCCAGGTCTCGCCAAGGGAATTCGTTGAAGCAATTTCCCTGAGAGACATCCACTTCGACTATGACAGGTACGACATCAAGTCGGAGCATGCAAAGGCCCTCGAGGAGAACGCCAAGTGGCTCAAGAGTAACGCGAGAACCCTGGTCCTGGTCGAGGGACACGCAGACGAACGGGGGACCAACGAGTATAACCTGGCCCTCGGGGAGCGCCGGGCCAAGACCACTCGAGACTACTTGATGTCTCTCGGCGTCGAGGGCGCGCGGATCTCGATCATCTCCTACGGCGAGGAGCGCCCGACCTGCAAGGAAGGCAACGAACCGTGCTGGGGCAAGAATCGCCGGGCCCACTTCCTCACCAGGCCTTAGCAGGGTGTTGAAAAACACCCTGCTAGTGCAGGCGTTCAAAAAGGTCCAGATGCAAGGCGGCGATTCGAGCGCCGGCTTTGCCGGCGCAATCCTTAGGGGGAGGTTCGGAAGGGGGCCGTCGAGGCCCCCTCCGAGGAAAGCCCTCGCCGCAGATGGGTCTTTTTCAACAGCCTGCTAGGGGAGCGGTGAGCGAGGGACCCCGCCTTACGTTCCCCAATGGAAGGGTCCGGTTCAGCCGGACCCTTTCTGTTCCTGGCCTTGCCCTGGCCGTCCTCGCCGGTTGCGCGGAGACCACCCCACCCGCCCTCCAACAGGACCTCGCCCAGATCAAGCGCGATGTTGCCGCCATGGCCATTAGCCTCCACCGAGCCAAGACTGACACGGAAACCACCTTGGGCCAGATGGACCGACGCGCCCAGGAGCGATTAGGGGAGATTCAGCGGAATCTGGCGGAGCTAACGAGCCGAACTGACGCGATCGGGGGGGATCTCGGGCGGGTGGAGGGGCGCCTTGAAGAGCTTCGCCACCGCGTGGAAGGTCTCTCCCGTTCCCTGGAGTCCGGCGGGCGACCGGGCGCCCCGGCGCCCGCCGCCCCCCCTCCGACCCGTAGCACGGAGCCACCGCGTGGGAGCCAGGGGTCTATCCGCCCCAGCGAAGTCTATCAGACTGCCTACATTGACTTCACCCGGGGGAATTATTCCCTTGCGATCTCGGGCTTTGAGGAATTCATCAAGCGATTCTCCGACTCCGAGCTCGCGGATAACGCCCAGTACTGGATTGGAGAGGCCCACTTTAGCATGGCGCGGGACCTGGCCGCCAAGGGCCAGCCGGCGGTTCAGGCCTACGAGCGGGCGGGGCAGGAGTTTCGAAAGGTGGCGATCAATTACCCCCGCGGTGACAAGGTCCCGTCCGCCCTCTATAAGGAGGCCCTGACCCTCCTGGAGCTTAAACAGCAAGCCCTCGCGACGGCCAGACTCCAGTACTTGGTGGATCAGTTCCCCCAGACGGAGGAGGCGGCTCTGGCGCGGGACCGTCTCGCCTCCCTCCGCGGCTCCCGCTAAAAAGACGGCCCCGGGGAATGATTCCCCGGGGCCGCAGTGTTTCGTTAACTGCGACTACTCCCAGCGGCCGGCAACCCATATCTGAGTGTAGTACCCTCCCTGAGTCATCCGCCGTTCATAGTGCCCTTGAACCCACTGACCATCGGGAGTGTAGTAGTCCGGCACCCAGACGTTCCGCCACTCCTGTGTCGGGACCCAGCGAGACTGCCAGTGATCGGGGATCCACCGGGCCGGAGGTGGCGCCGGGGCATAGACCCCTGGCGGCGCCGGCGCGTACACGACCGGCGGGGCCGGGGCATAGACGACCGCGGGCTGATGGGCCCGAAACAGGGCGTCCAGGAGTAAGATTGAGCCGGCCCCGATGAGGATTCCCTTCGTGGTGGCCCGCCCTATGTCCCCGGCCGAGGCCGGGCCTGCGATCGCCAGGAGCAGGCTCAACGCCAGCGCGCTCACGAGTATCCGTTTCATTGTCTCTCCCTCCTTCTCCATCCCGTCCATTACGATTGGTCCAGACCGAAGACCCAGACCACGGTCAATTCCGTCTCGGGATGGGAAAAAACCATAACCGTCGAGTTGGGGTCGGCGCTCTCCACTGACTGCACAACCACTCCCTGCGGCACGAGCGGCACCGGGCTATCCATCCACTGGACGCCTTGCCATGTCCCGACGGCGAGCAGGGCCAGCGCCAGGGCGGCTGACCCCATGGCGAGGCGCGGATGGGTAAAGACAGGGGACCACCAGCGAACTCTCCACGCGTCGGGCCACGGGACGGGCCGTGGGACGGGCTTGCGCCCCTCGGCCGCCGAGAGCCGCTCGCGGACCTGAGGCCAGAAGACCTCCCACGTCCCCCTGGGCGGCTCGGCGATGGGGGCTCGGAGAAGTGCCGAGACCCGCTCGACCTGCGCCAACTCGGCCCGGCAGGTCAGGCAATCCTCGATGTGACGCTCCACCCGCATGCGACGCTGCGGGGACAACTCGCCGTCCCTGTATGGGCCCAGGGCCTTTTGCATTCGCCAGCACTGCCATCGAAGCACCACCTTCGCCTCCCTGATTCAACTCACGCGGTTAGACGGGGGGGCGGAGCCACGTATTCAGTGAGGATTCTCACTCCGGAAGCCGTCTGGGGGTCGCGGTCCCCGCGGAGAGGATGATCCGGATCCCCTCCTCGATGCTGAGCCCGGTCGGGATCACCTCGTCCCGCCGGACCAGGACGATATCTCCGAGGTAGAGGTTGTTGGTTGGGACGAAGGCCGCCACAAGCTCCTGCGTGGGCTCCCCTTCCACCGTGACCGACCCCGTGAGGAAGGCGAAGGAGTACTCCCCTTTTCGCGGGTGCTCCACGAGGACAAACTCCTTGAAGGCGCTCCGCTTTTGGGGGGAGAAGCTGTCCACGAGCTGCTTGACCGCCGGATAGATCCGCTTGAAGAACGGGAGGGCCAGGAGGATCCGCTCCACCCACTGGAGGACCCGCCGCCCCACGACGTTCGTCGCGATGGTCCCGATCAGAAGGATGAGGACGAGCGCCGTCAGGAAGCCGAGGCCGTAGATCGGACGGCCGAAAAGCCGCTCGTAGAACGGGGAAAAGATCTCGTCGATGTGGATGAAGAAGAACCAGAGGACATACGCCGTGATGACGATGGGGATCGTGACGAAGAACCCGGCGATGAAGCGGACCTTAAACCAGGGGCGGAAGTCGGCCACTCATGGCCTCCAACAGATTCACCTCATTGCGAGGGGGCGAGTGCGTCGGACCGTTTCATGAGCCCGCTAGGGAATGATGACGCGGCCGCCCCCCATCGCGCGCAAAAACTCGCCGAGGGAGGCAAAGCGGAGGAAGGGGTTCCGGTGCCGCTCGTCCCCAAGGGTCGAGAAGGGGCCGCCGTAGTTGTGCCCCGGGTAGAGGACCGTCTGATCGTCGAGCGCCATCAAGCGTTGGGTCAGGCTCCGGTACATCTCCTCCGGATCGCCGCCAGGGAGGTCGGTGCGGCCACATGACCCGATGAACAAGGTATCCCCCGAAATGAGCCTGCCGTCGACATAAAAGCACTGCGAGCCCGGAGTATGACCCGGGGTGTGGATGAAGGTGATTCGGATTCGTCCCACATCCAAGGTGTCGCCCGCCTCCACCTTTTTGAGATCGGAGCCAAACCCCTTCAGGAACTCCCGCTCCGCCTTATGGACATAGACCTTTGCAGGCACCCGCTCCAGAAGCTCCGCCACGCCGGGGATCACCTGGCCAAAAAGGTTCCCGCCGACGTGATCGGGATGGGTGTGGGTCACGATCGCTCCCGTGATGGTCATCCCGTCTGTTTCGGCCGCGCGGACGATCGTCTCGATCTCCCACGCGGGGTCCACAACCACGCACGTATGGGCCTCGGGGTCCCCGACCAGATAGACGTAGTTCTGCATGGGACCCAACTCCATTTGGCGAAGATACAGCCGATCGGCCACGTCTAGCCGAGGAGGTCGTCGAGGCCCTTGGGGAGGTCGCCGAGGGCCTTTGCGTCAATGGTGTAGACGGTCGGACCGGCCTTGGTTCGGATGTAGGCGCGGTCCTTCTCCTGCCGGCCCATCAGGAGGGTGGCAGTCTCGCTTCCGTCGGCCTTGCGGAGCGCGATCTCCACAGCCGGCGGCTCGAGCCCATATTGGGCAAGCCCTTCCCCTTTTTCCGAGACGAGGGTCTCCCACTTTAAGCGGCGGAGGTTCCAGAGGAGGTCACTGACCCGGAACCCCTGAATCGTTCCCTTCTTCGGCTCGAGGAGACGCCAGTCGTCTTCCCCCCGCCGTTCCATCACAAAGAGCTGCCCTGCCATCTTGAGTTGGATCCGCTTGACGTCCTTTGTCTCGAAGTCGAAGAGACTCTTGTCCCTCAAATCCTCGGCTGACTTCGCCAGGTCGGAGAGGGCCGTGGCCTCGACGAGGACGACCGGCCCCTGCCCCTCGACGACCGCATACGCCTGGCCCTTCTTTCCGCCCTTGGCAAGGAGCAGGGCGCGAGGACTTTTGGCCTCCTTTTCCCAAAGGGTGACCCGGACCTCGGGCCTCCCAACGCCGTAGGGCTCCAGACTCTGCGCCTTTTCGGCGACAAACTCCTTGGCGCGAAGGTCCTGAAGTCGCCAGAGAAGACTGCTCACGGCGCCCTCGTCGGCCTTCGCTTGAAGCGGAGCCCTGACCTGCCATCGGTCCCCTTCCTTCAGGAGGGCCACCTTTCCCTTCGGGCTCTCCACTTCCAGCCGCTCCACCCGGCCCCGTTCAAAGGCAAAGAAGCTCTTGTCGCGAAGATCCGCCACGGTCTTTGGGAGCGCCGTCCATGTCTCGTCCTCCAGGAGGAAGACCGACGGCTCGCCTCGCCGCATGGCAAAAATTCCCTTCTTGGACGGTTCCATTTTGCCGAGGAGAAGGCTTTTCGCCGTCCGGTCTTTTTCTTTCCCGATCCAAAGGGTCACCTGGGTCGGCTGATCAAGGCCATACCGGCTGAGATCCTTCGGATTCTCCTCGACGAACTCCTTGATCTTCCCTCTGAGTTTCTCCAGGAACGCGGAGATCTTTTCACGATCAGCCTTGACCTCCCGCGGTGTAGTCACTCGCCACTCCTCGTTCGCCGACTCCTCCACCGCGATGGTCCCGGTCTTCCCTTTCACCTCGATCCCCTTCACATCCTTCCGCTCGAAGGCAAGGATGGACTTGTCTCTCAGGTCACTCGCCTTCTTCTGGCTATCCATGAGAAGGCGGTCCGAGACAAGAAAGACCGCCGGTCGGTCCCCCCGCTTGGCATAGACCCAGACCCCTGTCGGGGTCTTCTCTCCGAGAAAAAGGGCGTGGGACTGGCCCTTGACGGTGATCGTGATCCTCGCGGAAGGATTCTCGAGGCCGTAGTCGGCGAGCTTCGCGGGGGCGGCCTCGATCTCCCGCTCCATGCGGGCGCCGGCAGCCGAGCTGACGAGCGTCTCCACCGCCGACTTCTCCGCCCTGGCGCGAATCGGCTCGACGAGAACCCACTCCTCCCCTTCACGTTTCAGGGCCAACGTCTCCCCTTTGCGGACCAGAACCAGTCCCTCGACATCCTTCGCCTCGAAGGGATAGAGCCGATCCTTCTCTGACTGGGCCTTCTCCCGCTGGGGGGCCTGGCGGATCTCGTAGATGTAATAGAAGACTCCGAGAGCCGCCAGAAGAACGGCAAAGATGAGGGTGGTCCGAAACCTCATAGACTAGTGGATGCGCCGTCGGCGCGTCAGGACCGAGATCCCCACGATCAAGACGGCGCCAGGGAGGACCACGACCGGAAGCCAGAAGAGAAGCTGTCCCTGGTTGGCCGTCAAAAAGACCGGGGTCGAGCGAGACTCCTTGGGCCGGACAGCGATGAGGTCTTCCTCCTCAGCGAGCCACGAGATGGTGTTGAGGAAAAGATCCCGGTTCCCCTGGACGTTCAGGAGATTGTTGGAGGTCCAGTCCGAATCGCCGAAGACCACGACCCGGGCCTTGGCGCCCTTCCGATCCTCCGCCGCGTCCTTGGCCGGCACTGTTGCCACCGCAGCGATCGGCACCGGGCCGGGGATGTCTTTCCCCGGCGTGAAGGTGGCTTCCCCCCTCTTCTCCAGCGCCTCCCGATCCGTCTCGGCCCAGCTCCCTTGCCCGGCGCTTGACTTGGCGAGGGCCTGAACCGTCACCCCCTCCGGAGGTTTGTCCTGGGGTGTGATGGAACGGACCACCCCATACACGGTGGCGATGTTGAACTCTTTCGTGATGGCGTGGCCCTCATACTGGAGGACCACGGGCAAGAGATAGTCGCCGCCGAAGGCCCGGGAGAGGCGGTCCACAATCACGTCCCGCCCCGCCGTGACGCCGTATTTCTGGAGGAAGGGAATGAGGCCGTCGGCCACAAAGGGGTCGAGCATGAGGAAGAGCTTCCCACCCCGGGCGACGTACTTCTCGGTGGCCTGAAGCTCCTGGGGGAGGAGGTCCTTCTGAGGGCCGGGGATCAGAAGGATCGCGGCGTCGTCCGGCACCTTCCCTTCGCCGCGGAGCAGGGTCAACTCTTTGATCTCGTAGTTGGCCTTCTCGATGGCGCTCTTGGCCTCGCTGAATCCAGTTCGCTCCTGGCTGCCAAGGGCCTTCTCCCCGTGACCGGTCAGAACATAAATGACTCGCTTCCCCTCCCGGGTCACCCGGATAAGGCCATTGGTGAGCTTCTCCTCCGCGGCGTCGGTCAGCTTCTCCTCCTTGAGCTGGTCCTTGACTTTGGCCTCCAGGACCACGGTCCCGTAGGCTTGGACGCCGTAGCGCTTCGCCAGACCCGGATTTCGGTCGGGATCCACGACCTGCCACGAGAATTTCCCTCCCGAGTAGGAGGTGTATTGCTTGAAGAGGTCCTCGGCGACACGCTTTTGGGGCTGATCCGGGCGGACGAACGCGACCGCCTGGACATTGACGGCGAGGCTCTGGAGGACCTTCTTCGTCTGCGGAGAGAGACTATTGCGACGATTCTCCGTGACGTCGAGACGCCAGTTGTGGCGGTAGGAGACCGCCTCGACCAGCACGATGACCCCCAGGACGAGGAGGACCATCACGGCCACGTTGATACCGTACCGGGCAGTTCGCCGGGACAGGAGGTCGCGGAGCAGGCCGAAGTTGGCGTAGACCCCGAACAGAAGTCCGACAGCCCCGAGGACGAGGGCCACGGCCCGTGGGATCTCCCAGTGAGGCCGGGTGACCCAGAGGGCCCCTGCCACGCCAAGAAGGACGATCCCGAGAATGACGGCGGCATTACCCAAGCGACGCATGGCTCAGCCTCTCCATCGTTTGGATTCTAACGAGCGAAGCGTCAAGAACAGACAGAGGAGAGAGAAGTTCACGTAATAGATGACGTCGCGGGTGTCGACGACCCCCTTGGCGAAGTTCTCGAAGTGGTCTATGAGCGAAAGGTGGCCCAGGATCCTTGACAAGACTGGGCCGGCGAAATCGCTAAACCATGTCAGAAGCCAGAAAATGATTGCCGCGCCGAAGCCGACTGCGGCCGCGACGATCTGGTTTTCCGTGAAGGATGAGGTCAGGATGCCCAACGCGAGGAACGCCGCCCCCAGGAGGAAGAGCCCGAGATACGCCGTGAGGATGGGACCCGGCTCCATCCGCGCGAAGTAGGTCACCATCCCGGGGTACAGCAGGGTCAGCCCCAGCATGACGAGAAAGAGGGCCAGGGCCGCCGCGTACTTCCCGAGAAGCACCTCGCCGTCCCGCACGGGGTACGTCAGCAGGAGCTCGATCGTCCCGCTCTTCTTCTCCTCGGCGAATATCCGCATCGTGATAAGAGGCATCATGAAAAGCATGATGACGCTGACGTTCTGGAAGAGGGGACGGAAGACCCCATCGGTGACGTTCAGGTCGCGTGCCATCATGGGGTTCATTGCGGCCTGCATAGAGAATTGGCTGAAGAAAAAGAAGACGGAAGAAAACACCCATCCGCAAATGACGGCGAAAATCGTGAATATCGCATAGGCCACGGGCGAGGCAAAATAGAGCCGGATCTCCTTCTTGAAGATGGCCCAGATGCCCCTCACAGTGACTCCTCCTCTCTCACCGATCCCCGCGAGGGCTCGATGCTGGCCTCTTCCTCGGTCACGAGCCGGATGAAGATATCCTCAAGGGTCAGGGCCACCGGCCGGAGCTCGAGGAGCCCCCAGTGGCGCCCCACGACCGCCTGGGCCAGCTCTCGCCGAAGGTCGCGCTCCGGTTCTAACTCCACCACGAATGTCCCGACGCCGTTGACGTGGGCCTTCCGCTCGACGGCAAGGACCCCTGGCAGGCGCTCCAGCTCCTGGACCACCGCCTCGGCCGGCCCTTCCACCTGAAGCTGAATCCGGGCCGACTGCACCAGCTGGCGCGTGAGATTTTCGGGGGTGTCCACCGCCACGACCTTCCCCTCGTTGATGATGATGACGCGGGAGCACACCATGGAGACCTCGGGGAGGATGTGGGAGGACAAGATAACCGTGTGTTGGCCGGCCAACGATTTGATAAGCTGGCGGATCTCGATGATCTGCTTGGGGTCGAGACCGAGCGTGGGCTCATCCAGGATGAGGACCTCCGGGTCGCTGACCAGGGCCTGGGCGAGCCCCACGCGCTGTCGGTACCCCTTCGAGAGTTTTCCGATCAGCTTGTCCCGAACGTCGTCAATGAAGCAGCGCTCCATGACCTCCGCTACGCGCCGCCTCCGTTCCGACCGCCCCACCCCTTTGACTTCGGCGACAAAGTCCAGGTAGGTCGCGATGGTCAGCTCGGGATAGAGAGGAACGGACTCGGGGAGGTAGCCAATCCGCTTCCGCGCCTCGAGGGACTGGGTGAACACGTCATACCCAGCCACCCGGGCGCGGCCGCTGGAGGCGGGCATGTAGCATGCAAGGACCCGCATCGTGGTGGTCTTCCCGGCCCCGTTGGGCCCAAGGAAGCCAACGATTTCTCCCTTCTCCACTGAGAAGGTGACATCCTGGATGGCGGCGACCGAGCCGTAGTGTTTGGTCAGCCCTTCGACCTCGATCATGAGACGGCTTCTCCTTCTTGTTTATCCCGGGAAGATCGGTCACAAGGTGCCTGAAGCGGCCAATACTATAACATATAGCAGACCCGGGCCCGCCCCGGCAAGCTCCGGGGATAGGTGCCCCGACCGAGAGAATCTAGAACAGCCCGGTAATGCGGTCTTCCTCGCCCACGTCAATCCGCTCGGCGTTGGGGAGCGCAGGGAGACCGGGCATGGTCGGAACCCACTCGTCGTCGCTGAGCCCGAGGGCGTGAGCAATCTCGGCGATGGGGCGGGGGTTAGTCCTCAGGGGGCTCTCCCTTCTCCACCGGAAGGATCGTGCCAAGCCACTCAGGCACGGAGACGAGCTTCTGACTCTCCGGCTCCAAGCAGCAGTGGCGAGTCTGGCCGGAGGCGATCAGAACATGGGTCTCCCCATGGTGAACGGCATAGTGGAAGGTAAAGCTGGCTCGCCGCCGCTCGCCCACCCAGGTCCGAATACGGAGAAGGTCATCCAGGCGGGCTGGCCGATGGTACTTTGCCGACGCTTCAACCACCGGGAGGTGGATCTTTCGCTGCACCTCCGACATCGGGTACCCCCTTTCCCGGAGGTACTCCACCCGGCCTACCTCGAAATACGTCAGGTAGTTGCCGTAGTAGACAATCCCCATGACATCGGTGTCCTTATAACGCACACGGATCGTGGTTTCTGACGGCACTCGACCTCCTCGGAAATTCGGACCCCTTGCCGTTCACGCACCTAGCCCGAAAGGTGCCGTTCCAAATGACGAGCCAGACAAGACGGCACTCTAGAGGTACTGGCCATAGCGGATCTTCTCGACTACTTCTTTGATCCGGCGGTACCCATCAATCTCGCGCTGGACATCCTGGATCGTCACCAGGCCAGGGCTCTCGCCCCCCGCCGCCTGTTGGACCTTCCCCTCGAGGGCCCGGCGGATAATCTCGGCGATCTCAGCGCCGCTCATCCCCGCGAGCCGCGGGAGGAGATCCGGGTAGGCCAGGGGCTCGAAGAGGTGACGGCCCGCCGCCTGCTCTGCCTTCGTCTGGTGGATCTCAGCGATCTCACGACTGGCCGCCCCCTCGGGGAGCGGAACCTCGATCAGGCGGTCGAGCCGGCCCGGGGCAATGACCGCTGGGTCAATCACGTCGGGCCGGTTCGTCGCTCCGAGAACCACCACATTGGAGAACGCCCCCATCGCGTCCAGTTTCTCCGTAAAGCTCGCGACGAGCTGGCAGCTTGCCTCGCGGGCCTGCTCGGGGGGGAGGAGGTGTTCGAGACAGAGGGCATCAATCTCGTCCAGGAAGACGACCGCCTTCCCCTCCCCCGGGGCGAGAGCCAGGACGTCTTGGATGAGCTCGGCGGTCTTGGGACCATGCTTCGACGTGATGTTGGTGAGCTTCAGATGATAGAAGATGGCAGCGGCCAACGTGGAGAGCGCGCGCGCGAGCAGCGTCTTGCCGGTGCCCGGCGGCCCGTAGAGCAGCGCCCCCTTGGGCGGAGTAATCCCCCACTCTTTGTAACGCTCCGGGGCCACGAGCGCGACCGAGAGGCCCCGGATGGCCTGCTTGGCCTCTGCGAGCCCACCGATCTCCCCAAAGGTCACGTCAGGCGAGAGGCTGACCTCAACCCGACCCTTGAGCGTGCCATACTCGCCTTCCAGCTTGGTGAGCTGGTCATCCAATCGCCGCTGGATGGCCCAGCTCTGATCGTCGGCCATCAATTCCCCTCCAGCGGGCCGCTTAGAAGTGGGGGGTTGGGGCCGACCCCGGTGCTACTGATTTGTCGAACACCCGGTCCTCAATAAGGATTGGGACCTTGGCCCGGAGGGCCAGGGCGATGGCGTCAGAGGGTCGAGAGTCCAGCGTCATCTCGGTTCCGCCGGCGTCCAGGTGGAGGAGGGCGTAATACGTGCTCTCCTTGAGATCAGTGATGACCACGCGTCGAAGGCTGACTTTGAGGCGGCCAAAAAGAGTGACGAAGAGATCGTGCGTGAGCGGGCGAGGCGTCGTGACCCCCTGCAGGGGAATCGCGATCCGCTCTGCCTCGAAGAAGCCGATGACCATGGCGAGCTGGCGCCTGTCCCGTTTCCCTTGAAGGATGACCATGGGCTGCCGATTCTCGGGGTCCACAGCCACGGTCAACACCTCTGCCTCTTGCGGACCGGCCGCCCCTGGAGGTCTTGATTGGGCTTCCCCCGCGGAGAGCCCGATTGCAGTCATCAGGACCCCCAACCCGATTCCCACGATCCAGCGTCCGCTCATGTCATCCCTCCCGGCCTTCCTCGGGAAGACCCGCTCCGAGTCTAACAGAATTCCCCCACCATTTCATCGGTCGAGACGGAGGGCCAGGGTCGCGCTCGACCCGAGGAAGGCGGCCAGCAACAGGAACATGATCGGATAGCCCAACGCCTGCGCGACGTACCCGAAGACGATCGCGCCCGCGCCGCTCCCGAAGATCGTAACAGCTCCAAACCACCCAAGGACCTCGCCCCGCTGGTTTTCGGGGGTGAGCGTCATGAGGTGGACGGTCAGCGCCGGATAGACGAACCCGTGCGCCGTCCCGGCGAGCGCGCCGACCAGGACGAGGCCCGAGGCGCTCCCTACGCCGGAGAACCAGGAGAGTGAGGCGAGGAGCGTCCCGGCCAGCGTGATGAGCCAGAGCGCCGGAACCAGGATAGTGCGCGGGCCGAGCCGGTCCACGAGGCGGCCGCCCGCAGTGCGGACGAGGAGCGCGCAGAGCGTGTAGGGCACGTAGAAGAGGGCGAGTGAGGGGATGCCCAGCGCCTTGCCGTAGGTCGGAACGAACGTGAAAAGGGTGCCGTGGCTCACGCCGAAGCTGCCCCCCAGGAGGAGAGGCAGGAGCGTGAGCGTAACGAGGCTCAGGAGCCGGTTGAGCGACGGGCGGGGAAGAAGACCTCGCCGCGGCCGGGCCGATTCCCTGAGCCGGAGTGTGACGAGAAACGATGCCAGGCCGATGACCGCGGCAGTGAGAAAGAGGGTCCGAAAGCCGAAGGCACGGATCAGAAGCTCCCCGAGCGTTGGGGAGAGCGCCATCGAGACGACGCCGGAGAGGCCGAAGATCCCGAGGGCCTGCCCCCGGCGCCCCGCCGGGACGAGGTCCGCCACAAAGGCGAAGTTCGCCACGAAGAAGGTCGCGTGGCCGATCCCCTGCAGGATGCGGAGCATCGAGAAGAGCGGGCCCAACCGCTCCACGAGCGCGAACGCGAGGGCAGCGAAGGTGACGACCGCGGCCCCGGCCACCTGAAACGGCCGTCGGCCAAAGCGGTCCACCCACCCGCCCACCATCGGCTGGACGACGATGGCGGCCGCGCTGTAGATCCCCATGATGAAGCCGATCTCGGCGGCGCTCCCGCCCAGGGCCTGGATGTGCAGCGGGAGGAGAAAGAAGCAGGAGATGTTCGAAAAGAAGAGGAAGTTGGCGAGCGCCGCCGTCAGAAAGTCGCGAGAGAAGATCTCCGGACTAGATGACCTCAGTGGCCCGAATGCCCTCCACGAGCGATCGATGTCATGATGTCTTGGGGGTGATGAGGAGGGTCCAGCGCTGGCGCCGCTCCCAGGTTCTGAGAAATTCCTGATGCGACATCACCTTGTATTCAGTGGTCCCGGAGTGGGCGATCATTTCCCCCCGCGCCTCGTTATAGCCGATGAGCACCGCGAAGTGGGGGATCTCGTACCCGCCGAGACCGAGATCCTGGAAGACAATCAGCGGGCGATTCTGGCGGAGGTGAGCCTTGATTTCCGCAAGGCTCCCCCGGAAGCTCCGGGCCTCGAACCCCTGGCGCCGGGCATAGAACTCCAGATCGAAATTCAGTGTCCCTTTGATGGATTTGATAAACAGCTCGCTGGCGATGGCGTCCTGGTCCGCATCGGCGCCCCAATAGCGGAGGACCATGGCAAGCGACGCCGGGCCGCAGTAATAGTCCCGCTGGGGAATGAACGGAACGGTCTCAATGAGGTAGCCTTGACCGTCGCGAAGCTCGGCCCGGAGGGTATCCAAGGTGACGGAGGCACAGCCAGAGAGGAGGGTCTGGAGAGCCAGAAGAAAGAACAATTGATTTCTTCGACGCATCGGCTTACGATTCCTTCGACATGCAGAAGACAGAACGAATTATATCACGGGACGCGCAGGTGGACTCCGATGCGCCCCGCTGCTGGGTCTGCAGCGCCGTGATGCACGAGATCCACTGTAAGCTAATCTGCCCTCACTGCGGCTATACCCGCGACTGCTCCGATCCGTAGTGCTGGCCCAACATACCAAGCAAGAGTGAAACGTGGCTCGCGTGTTGACCAACCCAGGTGGGGGAGGTCCAGGTTCTTCGCGAGTGGAGGAGTGCATTCAGCGGAGCATTGGCCGCCCCACCCCTGAGTCGCGGAGCGGCACGCTCACCCTTCCACGTGAACTCCAGGGCTGGCCGCACATCGCCCACGGTGGAGGGGTCCTTGCCTCCCTCTACGAGCTGGCCCGACCGTTCCTCCCCGACCGCGACCCGGTCCTGGCGTCCGTCAAGCTTCAGCGAAGCGTTGACCTCGAGCGCCCCCTCTCATGGAGTCTCGCCCCTTGGGAGAGAGGGCTGAGCCTGAACCTCTTCCAGGAGGAACGGCTCTTGGCCGAAGCGAGGGTGGAGACCCTTCCGGCCGAGGAATCGCTCCCCGCGGCTCTACTCCTCAAACCTGGGGGGGGGGGCGAGGCCCCCACAGTCCCTGGCAATACGGGTTGTCTGGCCTGCGGCTCCGAGAATCCGATCGGACTTCAGATCCGCTTTCACTACGACGAGCGCGCGGTCTGGAAGGCCTATCAGCCCCGGCCCCCGTACCGTGGGGCGGATGGGTCCCTCATCCCTCACTTTCACTTCATCGTCTTGGACGAGATCGGGTGGTGGCTCGGCGTTCTGAGCGCCGGCGAGTGCGGGTTGACGAACGAGATCACGGTTCGCGTCTTGCGACCGACCGCCTTTGGCGCGCCCCTCCTGATCCACGGAACTCGCGCCTCTGTGGTGCCGGAAGATGACCGAGGGCGATTGTGGCGGGCTGAGGCGATCGTCTCAGCCGATGGGCAACCGGTTGCCGTGGGCTCGGTGCGCTTCGCGGGAACGCGGGGGTTCACCAAGCGGCTCATCCCGGGGTTTCTGGCCGCGAGCCGGCCCGAAGACGTCCGGCGGCTCTTTCCTCAATATCTCGAGACCGCCCGACTGATGGAGGACGAGTCATGACCATACTCCGAATCGCCTACCTCACCCTCTCCCTGGGGCTCATCCTGGTGGGCTTGAGCTGTTTCGCCTCGGTCCCGGCGGAACGACCCCGCTGGTGGCGGTGGGTTCAGTGGGGGGGCCTGGCCATCGGCCTCGGGGCGGCCGCGGTCGGGGTGGTGATGGCCACCCTCCTGGAGCGGCCCCTCTGGCTTCCCCGCTAGCAGGCTGTTGAAAAAGGCCCATCTGCGGTGTTGGCTTTCCTCGGAGGGGGGCACGCCCCCCTTCCGAACCTCCCCCAAACTTGCGCGGGCGAAGCCCGCGCTCGAATCGCCGCCTTGCATCTGGACCTTTTTGAACAGCCTGACCTGACGGCGCGTTTTTCAACACCTAACCGGGACTACTTCTTGCTGAGAACCGCGTCTTTCAGGGCCTTGGCCACCCTGAACCTGACGACCCGCTTGGCTGGAATCTTGATCGGCTCCCCGGTCTGCGGGTTCCGCCCCATCCGGGCCTTCCTGTTGGCAAGCACCAGTTTGCCGAGGCCTGCGACCGTGAAGCCATTCTTGGCTTCCCGGGAAGCCAGCTTCGCCTGCTCCTCCAGAATTCCAGCGATGGTCGCCTTCGGCAGGCTGGCCTTCGACGCTAGGATTGAAACAATTTGAGCCTTGGTCATCATCTTCCCCATACTGATTCCTCCTCTCTCAACGAGTCACGATGGTTGGGGCCCCGACCACGGGGCGCATTGTACGCTCTCAACGGCACAGCGCGCTCGGCCCGCCCGGGAAACCAGGGGGGCCGTGGGCTCGCACGCACATTCTTCTACTCTTTCTCTACAGAGGAGTCAAGTGGATTTTCTCCGAGGAAGTTTCAAAGACGCGAAGGCCACGCGTGAGAATGATGGCGTCCCCGGCGGGATTCGAACCCGCGGTCTCCACCTTGAAAGGGTGGTGTCCTGGGCCAACTAGACGACGGGGACGTCGAGTGATCCGCCGCCGAGAGAGTATATCATGCTGATCGGCGTTGCGGGCAAACGGCGCCGGCGCGGGCAGAGCGACGTCCTGCCAGAGCTCATCTTCTGAAAGACCCACCGCGCTCGTCGCGACCCACGGTCACGCTCCTTGGAGGATGCGCGTTGACAGCCTGTGGAGAGTGGCACTACTCTTAGGACAAGGGCCCCGTGGGCCCAGGGCTCGACAAAGATGGCGCTCGTCAGGCTACTCTTCAAGCACATTGCGCCCGCCGCGCTGATTGGCGGCCTACACGGGCTACAGCAGACGAGATTTCCCCTCTTGCCGGTGAGCCCTCCGATCCACACGCACTGGTGGGGGCTCGCGCTGCTGATGGGGGTCACCGGGGCGCTGGTTGCCAGCAACCACTTCCGGGACGAGCGTGAATTCGGAACGTTCCAGTTCATCGGGCTGCTGTTTGCGTCATTGGCCCTGGCCCTGCCCACCATGGTGGCCCCGTATGACTATTCTTTCGGCCTTTCCCCTGTGCTGTTCTCGGTCCTTTCGACGGCAGCGTATGTCCTGTTCCATGGAATTCTCGGGGTCTTGGTGGGCGGGGCATGGACGGTGCTCGTGGTGGGCTTCCTTCGGCCGAGCGCGGAGCCGGCGTCTCGAGAATGGCCCGAATAGCTGGCTAATGGTTGGAATTACGTGGTGAGCCGTGCAGGACTCGAACCTGCGACTCCCTGCTTAAAAGGCAGGAGCTCTACCATCTGAGCTAACGGCTCTCGGCCGATAATATCACGCTGTTACCGAATACGCATGAGGCCTGCCCGGCGGTTGGGCCGTCTCAGCTCAACCGGCCTACGTATTGGGTGCGGACCACGGGGCACCAGGACCGAGTGGATCTGTCTGGGTGGATGGGCATTGGCGCGTCTGTTGACTACTCCTCCCCTTAGGGGAGTTTCAGTTTCGCGCCAACTCCGGGACGGGCGAAGACGGGTTACTGCTTCCTCGGCTGCTGCCGTTGCTGCAGCCCCTTCAGCAGTCGCTCCGCCTGCTCGATGTTTCTCCTGGCCTCGGCGTGCTGCGGGTCATACTCGAGCACGGTCCTCCACTGGGTGATGGCCTCCGCCAGTTTTTCCTCCCGGTAAAAGCGGAGCCCCTCGCTGTAGTGCCGCTGGATCAGCCGGGTTCTGGCCTGCCCCAGCAGGGAGTTGGAGTCCTGGTAGTTGGGGGCCAGCCTGACGAGTTGGGTGAGGGTTCGATAGGAGTCGTCATACTTCTGCTGATCCAACTGGGACTTCCCTTGCCGATAAAGGACCACCTTCTTGAGGTCGGTCGCCTCGGGGTCCTGTGGGTTCGAGGCCAGGAGTTTGTCCACGTCGCCGAGGGCGACCACGAACTCTCCCTTGTCGAGAGCCTCCCGGGCGTCCACGAGCAGCGGGTTGACTTCCGCGGGCTCCTCTCTCGGCAGTTGGCCCGATGGTAGCTCGGGCCGGGCAACCCCTGGGGTGTCAAGGCGCGGAGCCGGATGCACAAAGGGGACGCCCGGGATCTCCGGGATCTTCAGGATGGCCCCGGCCGACAACCGAGGATTCGGCGGAAGCTGGTTCATCTGCCAGATCACCTCGGAACGGGAGCGGTCCCCATAGTACCGTTCAGCGATCGAGGCCAGCGTCTCTCCCCGGGCGACGGTGTGGGTGATGAAGCGCGTCTCCTTCACCTCTGTCCGAAGGGCCTCGAAGGCCACTCTGTTCGCAGGGTCCAGGGCGAGGGCCGCCAGGAAATGGCGGCGCGCCTCGGGGTAGGCCTCCTTTCTCAGGGCCTCTCGCCCCTGTCTGATCCGGTCGGCCACGGCCCGCTCGATTCGTCCCTCGAGCGCGGCCTTTCGCTCCCGCGCGGTCGCGTCGTTCGGGCTGATGGTCAGGGCAATCTTCCACTCATCAAGGGCCTTTCGAAGGTGGCCCTCCCGCTCCAACGCCTCGGCCTTCTGCTTATGGGACGTATCGAGGACTTCAGGTGAGGGTATGGCCACCTCGGGCCTGGACGGCGCGCCGGCGCACGCCCCCAGGGCCGCACTCAGGCCGAGAATCACGATCGGTTTCAGTCGCGCGCCGGGTCTCATCGGATGGCCTCCTGACTGAAGACGTTCAGGTTCTTCACAAAATCCTCCAGGCTCATCTCCCCGTAGATCTGACTGCGGTTCGCCTTGAGGGGAAACACAAAAGCCGGATTCCCCTGTCGCTTGACGTCAAACGCCGCGACGTACCCGTACTCCCCGACCTTCTTCAGCACCTCGTCATCATACGCCCCGTACGGGTAGGCGAGGATCTGCGGGGTACTCCCCAGGTTTCGCTGGAAGAGCGTTCGGGGCAGCTCCAGCTCGGCTTTCATCCGCGCGGCATAGTCGGCGTCCGACTCCCGGGGCTTACGACGGAGGTCGTTGTGGGTTTTCGAGTGAGCTTGGATGTCGAACCCTTCCCGGGCGACCTCCCGGATCTCGTCCCAGGACAGGGCGCTCCGCGCCCCCACGAAATCGGTATACACGAACAGGGTGGCGCTGAACCCCAGCTCCTTCAAGAGTGGGGATGCGTACTGGCGAAACGACTTCCATGCGTCGTCGAACGTCAGCATGACCGTCTTGCGGGGAAGCTGTCGATTGAGGGACATGAACTCGAAAAATTCCTTCATGCTGGTCACCCGGTATCCCTGAGCTTTGAGATACCGCATCTGCTCCTCGAAACTCTTGACGGAGACGTCGACCCGTCCCCTGGGCTGGGGAGAGAGGTTATGGTAGACGAGGATCGGCACGATCTGGTAGCCTGAGGGCTCCACGCCGCTCGGATTCCACGGACGCTTGGGGATGATGATCTCCTGCCCGAGGGAGAATCTTCCCGTGCCGTTATAATCCTCGATCATCCACGCCTTCGCGCGATCTCCCAGAAATTTCTGCGCGAGGCTCTCCGGCGTATCCCCGGCCTTCGCAAACGTGACGACAAAATCCTCCGATTCAAACGTCTCCTGCGCCGAGGCCTCGGGTTTCGGCAGGGTCATCGCTATAATCGCCAGGACGAACACCGCCGAAGCGACCCGAAGCCATCGTCTCACGCCGTACCACTCCATCGACTCCTCCCTCATGCCGTCTGGGTCAATCCCACGACCTCGAGGACGCCCACTTCCTCTTCCTTCCCTTTCACCTTCACACTCCCCAGAGCCCGCGCCTCTATGACGCCCTCCACCTTCTGGTACGTTCGCTCTGTGATCAGGATCTGGCCCGGCTTTGCGATCGACTCCAGGCGAGAGCCCAGGTTGACCGTGTCGCCGATGACCGTATACTCCATCCGGTCCTCGCTCCCCACCGTCCCTGCGACGGCGTCTCCCGCGCTGACGCCGATCCCGACCGCGATGGGCGCCTTCCCTTCCCGGACGCGCTTCTCACTCAGCCCCTTAATCCCGGCCTGCATGGCGAGGGCGGTCCGGATGGCTCGAACCGAGTGGTCCGGCTGCGGCAGCGGGGCGCCGAAGATGGCCATCACCGCATCCCCCAGGAACTTGTCCAGGGTCCCGTCGTGCTTGAATGTGGTATCAATCATCAGGTCATAGAACTCGTTCAGGAGCAACACGACCTCCTCGGGGGGGAGGCGCTCCGCCATGGGGGTGAAGCCCCGAATGTCGCAGAAGAGCACCGTCACATCCCGGCGCTCGCCGCGGAGCGTCAGCTTCTCCGGATCCTTGAGGATCTCGTCCACGACCTCTCGGGCGACATAGCGGGAGAACGCCCGCTTGATCATCTCCTTCTCCCGGAGGCTCTTGGCCATCTGATTGAAGGAGTCCGTGAGGGCCCCGATCTCGTCTCGAGAGGGAATCGGCAAGGAGATCTGGAAGTTGCCCGCCGCGATGGCGCGGGTCCCTTCCATTAACCTGCGGATGGGGCGGGCAAGAACCGTGGAGAGGCCGAATGCCCCCCCGATTCCGATCAGGACCATCACCACGCTGATCCCGATCGTTTGATTCCGCGCCCTGGCCAGGGCCTGCTGGATGGACTTCTGGCTGAACCCCAGATAGAGCCCGCCCACCCGCACCCGACTGAATACCAGAGGCACTGAGAAGTCGATCATCGATCCCTGCCCGGGATCTTTGTAGGTCTGGACCAGCAGATCGGCGGCCAGAGGCTGGAGCCCCTTGGGGCGATCGAGCGGTTTCCCGATCAGGGCAAGATCCGAATGGGCGAGGACCTTCCCCTCGTGGTCTGTAATGACCACATAGGCCACGTCCGGGTCCTTCATAGCGTCCTTCACCAAGACATTGAGCGTCAGGTCGTCGTTGGTCAGAAGGGGATTCTTCGCGCTCGCGGACAGGTCCTGGGCGATCGTCAGGCCCCGTTTGGTCATCTCGGCCGATAGGCCCTGCTGCTCCTGGCGAAGCAGAAAGACGCTGACCAAGACCACCGTGATGACCAGCAACGAGGTAATGAGAAGGCTAAGCTTCAGCTTGAGGGGAAGGGGAAATCGCTCTTCTCGTGGCGGGCTTGCCGGTTGCTCCTCCTTCATCTCTCCTCCCCTGACTCACGCTAAAACGAGATACATGGCAGATTGGCATGAGTCTAATCGAGCGCCTTCTGGCCGTCAAGTTTGATAATCCACACGGGAGACGACCTCATTGTGGAAGGCACCCCACGGACGAGCGAGTGGAAACTGAAGAAATCGAAAAAAATGTCGATGGGGGGGGCCAGAGCTTTTCTTGAAAGGGCCTGCCTGGACCGGGTACAATCACGCTGGGTCGGGTCGAAGAGGACTGAGGGGACCGAAAGCGATGATTCAGCCGATCGGGCTTGTCAGGGGTCACTACCAATGCCGGTCGTTAGCACCGGCGACTTGAGACCTCAGGGGAAAGACTTGGCGTCACAAGACTTGAAGCGATACAACAGCAGGAGGGCGAGATTTCCTTTAAGTTTTGCGACCTGGATCGAAACTGGTGGGAGATCGCCGCAGGGGCGGCTTCTGGTATAATTCGTGCCTGAATCGGAGGTCAGCATGGTCACATCGTCTCTTCCTCAACGGCTCGAGTGGCAAGAGCTGGGGGCCGACTACGGGAAGTTGGTCATCGAGCCGCTCGAGCCCGGCTTTGCCCTGACCGTCGGTAATTCCTTCCGGCGGATCCTCCTTTCCTCCATCGAAGGGGCCGCCCCCACGTGGGTCAAGATCGAAGGAGTCCTCCACGAGTTCACGACCCTCCCGGGGGTTACCGAGGACATTCTGGATATCATTCTCAACCTCCGAAGAGTCGTCTTGAAGCTCCACGGCCACCGTCCCCGCGTCCTCCGTTTGCGCGCCACCGGCCCGAAGGTGGTCACGGCTCGGGAGTTCGAGGCGCCTGCGGACATAGAGATCCTCACGCCGGACCAGCCCCTGGCAACCCTGGATCGAGAAGGGGTTTTGGACATGGAGGTGGGGATCGAGAAAGGCCGCGGGTATCTGCCCGTGGAGAAGAACGAGGTGGCACCGCTCCCCGTTCAGGCCCTCCTGATGGATCGGGACTTCTCGCCCGTCCGGCGCGTGAACTTCCACTTCGAGCCCGCCGGCGGAAAAACGGCGGGGATGGAACGGCTCATCCTGGAGATCTGGACCAACGCAAGCGTGACACCGGATTTCGCGGTCGGCCAAGCCAGCCGGATCCTCAGCGACCACTTCGACCTCTTCGACCACTTCCCGGCGCCTGAAGAGGCACCAGGTGAGATCCCCCCCGAACCCCTTCGGAGTGAGCGAAACGAAAATCTTTTCAGGAGCGTGGACGAGCTGGAGCTTTCAGTCAGGGCCTTCAATTGTTTGAAGGCGGCGAATATCCGAACCATCGCCGACCTGGTTCAGAAGACGGAAACCGAGTTGCTCAAGACAAAAAACTTCGGCAAAAAGTCGCTCAATGAGATCAAGACGCTCCTGACCGATATGGGGTTATCGCTCGGGATGAGGCTCGACCCGGCGCCTCTGGCCCAGCCCGAGCCCGACGGCCCGGCCACCTAGCAGGCTGATCAAAAAGGCCCATCTGCGGCGTTGGCTTTCCTCGGAGGGGGCCTCGACGGCCCCCTTCCGAACCTCCCCCCAGAGGTTGCGCCGGCGAAGCCGGCGCTCGAATCGCCGCCTTGCATCTGGGCCTTTTTGATCAGCCTGCACTCGGAACGGTGTTTTTCAGCATCCTGCTAGGTGCTCCATCTCGGGTCCCTCGCCTCGTCTCGACGTATCAGTGTAACCATCACAGCCGTGTCGCGAGCGTCACCCCTGAGGCGCGTAGGCGCCCTGACCTTAATCGGGGGGATTCTGGGAGTCGCGCCGCTTGTGGGCGCCCAGGAGATCATGCAGGCTCAGGTCCTTGACCTGACCACGCTCGAGGTACAGGTGTTTGTCGCGGGCGCCAACGAAGACGACCAAGTCCAGTGCCTGCTCCGCGACGCTCAGGGACGAATCAGGGTGGGCGGCACGCAGTCGGTCTCGACCGGACATGGCTCCGGCAGCATCACGCTCCTCTCGATCACACTCCCGGGCCTTCGCGCTGACGAGGACGAGTTCGCCGTCGCCATTGTACGGGGTGATGCGGTCCTCCGTCGCACGGAGTGGCGTCCCCTCTTTCGCACCCCTCTCCCTCGCAGGGCGGCGGCCAACTAAGCAGAACCTGACGCCCATCGAAGAAGAAGAACTAAAGGGCAAGCCGTCGCAACCGAAGCGAGTTGGCGATCACCGACACCGAGCTCAGGGTCATGGCGGCGCTTGCGACGATGGGGCTTAAGAGTAGTCCGAGCGTCGGATAGAGCACCCCCGCGGCCAACGGAACCCCAAGCGCGTTGTAGATGAACGCGAAGAAGAGATTTTGCCGGATGTTGCGCATCGTCCCGCGGCTGAGTCGGCGTGCTCGGGCGATCCCTCGAAGGTCCCCTTTCACGAGCGTCACCCCCGCGCTTTCCATCGCGACGTCCGTGCCGGTTCCCATCGCGATCCCGACCGTGGCTTGGGCCAGGGCGGGGGCATCATTGATGCCGTCGCCGGCCATCGCGACGACACGGCCCTCGGCCTGGAGACGCTTCACCACGTCGCTCTTCCGCTCGGGCAGAACCTCCGCTTCCACCTGATCGATTCCGAGGCGGAGGGCCACGGCCTCAGCCGTCGTGCGGCTGTCGCCCGTCACCATGACGATCCGGATGCCTCCTTCGCGGAGCATCCGGATGGCCTCCGGGGTGGAGGCCTTGATGGCATCGGCCACGCCGAGCAACCCGACCGCTCGTCCATCAAGGACCAGGAACATGACAGTCTGACCGTCTCGGCGCAGGCCCTCGGCTCGCTCCCCGAGCAGGCCCGGGTCGATGGCCAGGTCGTCCAGGAGTCTCCGGTTGCCCAGGGCCACGGCCCGCCCCGCCACGCTCCCGGTCACCCCCTTTCCTGTGAGAGACCGAAAGTCTTCGGCTTCGGAGAGGAGAAGCCCCCTCTGGCGGGCCCCGGCCACGATGGCCGCGGCCAGGGGATGCTCGCTTCCCCGCTCAAGGCACGCGGCCAACCGGAGCAACTCCGACTCGCTCTCCTCCGAGATCGTCACCACGGTCGCGAGGCCGGGCGTCCCCTCGGTGAGCGTCCCGGTCTTGTCCACCACCAGTGTATCCACCTTCTCAAGGATCTCGATCGCCTCCGCGTTCTTGATCAACACGCCCGCCGTAGCGCCCCGGCCAGTCCCCACCATGATGGACATCGGCGTCGCCAATCCGAGGGCGCACGGGCAGGCGATGATCAGCACGGCCACGGCGTTCACCAGCGCATACGCCATCCGCGGCTCCGGTCCGACGAGGCCCCAGACGATCAAGGTGAGGAGCGCGACCAGAACCACGGCCGGGACGAAGTACGAGGAGACCACATCGGCCAGACGCTGGATCGGGGCGCGAGTGCGCTGGGCCTCGTTGACCATCCGCACGATCTGGGCGAGGAGGGTTTCACTCCCCACTCGCTCGGCGCGCATGAGAAAGCTGCCGGTACCGTTGACCGTGCCGCCGGTAACCCGGCTCCCCGGTGTCTTCTCCACCGGGATCGGCTCACCCGTCACCATCGATTCGTTCACCGCACTCAACCCCTCAAGGACCACGCCGTCAACGGGGACCTTCTCTCCCGGGCGGACCCGGAGCCGGTCGCCCGGCTCAACGCGATCCAGGGGAATGTCCTCTTCCGTGCCGTCCTCACGAACCGCTCGCGCCGTCTTGGGGGCCAGACCCAGAAGGGCCTTGATCGCGCTGCTGGTCCGACTCCGGGCCCGGAGCTCCAGCACCTGCCCCAGCAGCACCAGGACGGTGATGACGCTGGCGACCTCGAAATAGACTCCCACCTGGCCGCCATGAGTGCGAAACGACGCGGGAAAGACGCCAGGCCACAGAGTGGCGACGACGCTATATCCGTAGGCCGTTCCGGTCCCGATGGCGATGAGAGTGAACATGTTAGGACTCATATTGACGATTGAACTCCACCCGCGCTCGAAGAAGGGCCAGCCTCCCCACAGCACGACGGGAGTAGCGAGCGCCAACTGAATCCAGACCAGCGTGCGCGTCGAGAGTGCGCCCTGTATGGGCTCGCCCGGGATCATCTCCGACATCGCCGGAACAAGAATCGGAATGATGAGCGCGAGACCAGTCCAGAAGCGCCGGGTCATGTCCTTGAGCTCCGGGCTCTCCTCTTCTTCAGCGCTGGCCGTTCGCGGTTCGAGGGCCATGCCGCAGATGGGGCAGGAGCCGGGCTCGCTCCTGACGATCTCCGGGTGCATCGGGCAGACGTACTCGATCCGGGATGGAGGAGCCTCGACGGTCAGGAGCTCGAGGGCCATGCCGCACTTCGGACAAGACCCGGGCTCGGGCCGGCGAATCGCGGGATGCATCGGGCAGGTATAGACGAGCTGGTTCAAGTCGCCTCCGTCCTGACCCGGAGTCTACGGGGACGCCAGAAGGCCGTCAAGCCGCGTTGACCGAACGGCGCAGCCGCCTAGCCTCCGTCAAGCCGGAACACAAAGGGCTCAGGCCGACCGCGGGCGCGCACCCCAACCGTCTCGCCGTCTGACTCGACCTCAATCGCCCCGTCCCGGTCCGTCCGATAGACCTCCACGCCTTGAGCCTCCAATGCGGCGATCGCCTCAGGGGCGGGATGGCGGTGGGGGTTCCCGCGCCCCACCGAGATGAGGGCGACGCGGGGCCTGACCGCCGCCAGGAAGTCGGGGGTCGAGGAGAAGCGGCTTCCGTGATGGCCCACCTTGAGAACCTGAGCGTGAAGGGGGACGCCCGCTCCTAAGAGATCCCCTTCGGCCTCCATCTCCAGGTCCGCCGTGAGGAGGATTGTCAGCCGTCGCCACGAGAGGTGAATGGCGAGCGAATTGTTGTTCTCGTCCGAGGCGTGACCGCGGCGGGAGCCCGCAAACGGAGTGGATGGTGGGTTGAGCACGGTGAGGAGAACCGGGCCGAGCTGGATCCGCTCGCCGCGCACGAGAGATCGCTCACGCGTTCCGGGCGGTAGCGATGGTCCCCCTTCGGCAAACGGCTCTCTCCAGAGCTCGGTCACACGGAAGCGCCGGAGGATCGCCCCGAATCCTCCGGCGTGATCCGGATCCGCGTGGGTCATCACCGCCGCGTCGAGGCGCGTGACCCCCCGCTGCCAGAGGAAGGGCGCCACCACCCGCTCCCCGAGATCAAACGTGCCATCGCCGCCCCGCCCCGCATCGATGAGGAGTCGCTCCCCTCCGGGGAGTTCGAGGACCATCGCGTCCCCCTGACCCACATCCAACATGGTCAGCCTCAAGCGCCCGTCAGACCGGACGAGCCACGGCCAGACGCCGAGCGCCACCACGAGGGCCGAAGCCGGGAGAACACTCCACCGCCAGAGCCGTCCCTGAGGCCAGCGGAGAAGGAGGCCGAGGAGGAGGTAGAAGGCGGAGACGGCGAGCCAGGACGGGGTCGGCAGATGAACGAGAGCAAAGGGGAGTTCGGCAAAGACGAAGGTGAAAAACCGAAGCCCGACGAGGCAGAGCCACGTGGTCTGGAAGAGCCAATGAGCCAGGGCGTCGCTCAGAAGGGCAAGGAGCGTGGCTGCTAATCCCAGCGTCGTCGCGAGGCCTGCGAGTGGGACGACCAGGAGGTTGGCCACGACCCCCACGAGTGAGAGCTGATTGAAGTGAAGGGCCATCAGCGGGGTGACGCCAAGTTGAGCGGCGAGGGAGACGGCCAAGGATGACGCAAGCCAACGAGGGAGGCGCAGTCTTTCCAGGGCTAGCGTGAACGGCTGGGTCAACGCCAGCAGAGAAGCCGTAGCCGCAAAGGTGAGCTGAAGCCCCACGTCCCAGCAATCCAGTGGTCGCCAGAGGAGCAGGACGAGGGCCGAGGCGGCGAGACTGTTCCAGAGAGAGACTTCCCGGCCGAGCAGACGACCGAAGAAGTAGAGGGATCCCATCAGGGTGGCGCGGAGGACAGAAGGCTGCCCTCCCACCACGGTCGCGAAGATGATGATCGCGCCAAGCGTGAGGGCGGCCACCCCTCGCTCAGGGAGCCGGAGGATCTTGAGGCCAAGGAAGAGGGCCCCGGCAATCAGTCCGACGTTAAAGCCGGAGATGGCCAACAGGTGATAGACCCCGGCATTTCTGAAGCTCTCGTCCATCTCCTGGGGAAGGTGACGGCGCTCCCCCAGGAGGAGCCCTTCGAGAAGGGCCGCGGAGCGCGGAGGGAGATGGGCCTGGATCTTTGCCTCCGCCCACTCACGGATCGCCAAGGGCCAGGTCCGTAGCCCGCGGGGACTGCGCCCCACCAAGACGAGGTCATTCCCTCGGCCGCTTCCGGCGACATAGATTCCATCTCGCGCCAGAAACTCGAGGTAGTCAAAGCCTCCCGGATTTTGGAAGCCGACCGGCCGACGGAGACGAAGGATCGCCTGGATTCGATCCCCTTCATGAAGGACGGGCGCCTCGCCATAGATCGTGACCTGGATCAGTCCCTCCGCCCGTTCCAGGGTTCCATCGACGCTGATCCGCTCGGCAGCAAGGTGGAGGCGAACACGAGCGTCGCGTTGCTCCGGGCGATCTGTGATCTCGCCTTCGACGACCACCGGGCCCGCGGGGAGGTGGTGAACCAGGTGCGTAGGTGGCGGCGGAAGCGCGGCACGCTGGGCAAGAAGCTGACCTAAGAGCGCAGCCACGAGGAGGACGGAGCCGGTGGCCAGACCGGGACGATGTCGCCAGACCGCGAACCCCGCCAGAGCGCACAGGGCGCCCGCACCGACGAGAACCCAGAACGGAGGAAGTGGCCTCAGCGCGGCGCTGAGAACGCCGGCGATGTACGCGAGGGTCAGCGGGAGGAGCGGGGCGCGCACTTCGCCCTAACAGAGCAACGAGAATGCCAGAGACTGAAGCCTTGAAAATCGAGGTCTTATCACCGAGCCGGGAAGAGTCTGGTGATGGTGGTGGTCGAGACCTGACCAGCGAGAGGACGTCGGTAGAGCCTAGCGCGGCCTAGTTTACAGTCACCAGCTCCCGCATCGCGTCAAACTTTTTCGGGCCGATCCCGCCGACCTTGCGGAGCTCCGAGGGATCGGCGAAACGGCCGTGCTGCTCCCGGTACTGGACGATTCGTTGGGCCAGACCGGGACCAACACCTGGAAGCCGCTCCAGCTCCACGGCCGAGGCCCGGTTCAGGTCGAGCGGTGTGCGGGGAGTCGGCAGTTTCAGGGCGGGGACCGGGGAGGGCGGTCGCTCCTGGACCGGGAGTCTGGTGGGCGCCGGCTTGATCGCTTCCGGCTTGGCGCTCTCAAGGGTTTCGACCCGCTCCACCCAGTCAGGGCGACCGCGGGTCGCCCATTCGACGCCGAGCCCGAGAAAGAGGCTCACCGCCAGGCTGAGGAGGAGCCAGAGCTCTCGGCGGCGATACGCCGGCCACATGCCCTTCATGGCACTAGCGCCACCCGGGTCGGGGTGGGCCCCCCTGCCCGACTAACCCACTCCGCCTGACGAAACGCCTCGTTGATCTCGTCGAGCGCGAATCGGTGGGACAGGATTTTGTCGAATGGGTAACGCCCTCGCGTCCTTAGGAGGAACTCCAGGGCCTGGGGGATCACCCCGGGGTCGTACATGATGACGCCCACGATTCGCTTCGAGCCCCAGACCAGCGTCGAGGGATCAAGCGCCACTGTCGCCCCGCGGCTGATGCAGCCGATCTCCAGGTATGTCCCGCCGGGGCGGAGCATCTCGATTCCCTCGGGGATGACTCCGGGAAACCCGACGAAGTCGCAGACGAGAGCGGCGCCGAGGCCGCCGGTCAGCTCGCGGACCCGCTGGAGGCGCGCCTTCGTCTCGGGGATCTCTTGAAGACTCACGGTCTGGTCAGCCCCAAAGGCGCGCGCGAGGGCCAGCCGCGCTTCGACCTGATCCAGAACAATTACGGGGGAAGCCCCCATCTCCTTGGCCACGGCGACGGCGTGGATCCCGAGCCCCCCCGCGCCCTGGATCACCACCGAATCGCCGAAGCGGAGCCCGGCCTCGCGAAGGCCGTAGATGACCTGGGAGAGGGCGCAGTTGACCGGCGCCACCATTTCGTCGGGGAGATCGTCGGGGACCTTGAAGAGAAATCCGCCGGGGCGGAGATAGTAGTACTCGGCGAAGGCGCCATGAAAATACGGGAACTGACTCGGGCCGAGCGGGCGGCCGACTTTCTTGGGACAAGCGGCCATCTTCCCGCGGAGGCACACCGAGCAGCGGCCACACGGATAGAAGTAGCTGTAGGCCACCCGATCCCCTTCTCGAAGCGGCTGGCCGAGGGAGTCAGTCGTGACCTCCCGCCCCAGGCGGGCTATCTGGCCGGTCATCTCGTGGCCGAAAATCCAACCGTCAGGGGGCAGGGTTAGAGGGGCGTCGCCTCGCCAGAAGTGGAGGTCAGAGCCACAGATGTTTGCGAGGAGGACCCGGATGAGCGCCGCCCCCGGCTCGGGGTCGGGCAGGGGAAGCTCCTGGATCTCAAACGGCTTGCCAGGTCCATGGAAGACCGCTGCCCGCCCGGTCATTTGAAGTTAGGGGGGGAGTCCCACCCACTCCTCCCCCTCACCCCCCCACCTGGGTTGGTCAACACGCGCGTTCCTCGGGGGCACCCCTCCGGTCAGGACGTACAACGGCATCAGCCGACGTGAGTTGGGCCGACACCTAGCCTACTCCTTGATCACGGCCTCCTTACCGAGGCCGAACGCCTCGTGGAGTGCCCGAACCGCCAGCTCGGCGTATTTGTCCTCGATGACGCAGGAGAGCTTGATCTCCGAGGTCGAAATCATCATGATATTGACCCCTTCCTTCGCCAGGACGGAGAACATCTTGGCGGCCACCCCAGAGTGGCTCCGCATCCCTACCCCCACGATGGAGACCTTGGCGATCCGGTCGTCGTGCTTCACCCCGCGGGCGCCGATCCGGTCGGCCTGGCGCTTGACCACCGTCACCGCCTTGGCCCGGTCGGTCCGCGGGACCGTGAAAGAGATATCCGTGGTACCGTCCTGGCTGATATTTTGGACGATCATGTCCACCACGATATTCTCCTGAGCCACGGCCCCGAAGAGCTGAGCCGCGATCCCCGGTCGGTCTGGGACACTGAGGACGGAGACCTTGGCCTCGTTTCGATCGTAGGCCACTCCCCTGACAATCACGTCTTCCATCCGCGCATCCTCCCTCGTGACCAGCGTCCCCGGGTCAGGCCTGAAACTGGACCGGACGTGGACCGGGACGCCATACTTGGCGGCAAACTCTACGGAGCGCGACTGAAGGACCTTGGTCCCGGAGGAGGCCAGCTCCAGCATCTCCTCGTAGGAGACCCGGTCGAGGAGGCGGGCGTCCGGGACGAGGTTCGGGTCCGCGGTATAGACTCCATCCACATCCGTGTAGATCTCGCAGACCTCAGCCTTCAGGGCGGCCGCCAAAGCCACGGCCGTCGTGTCAGAGCCCCCACGGCCAAGCGTCGTAATGTCGTCGTCGGCCGTCACCCCCTGAAACCCTGCCACCACGACGATCTGCCCTTCTCCAAGGGCCCGCTCGATCTTCCCCGTCTCGATCCGTTGGATCCGGGCCTTACCGTAGGCCGTATCCGTAAGGATCCCGACCTGATAACCGGTGAATGACTTCGCCTCGCGCCCAAGGGCCTGAATCGCCATGCTCAGAAGCGCGATGGAGACCTGCTCCCCTGTGGCCAACAGCATGTCCATCTCGCGCTCGCTCGGCGCCGGCATGATCTGGTGGGCCATCTGGACCAGTTGATCGGTGGCCCGTCCCATGGCCGAGACCACTACGACCACCTGATAGCCGCCGGCGGCCGACTCCACCACCCGCCGGGCGACGGCCTGGATCCGTTCCGCGTCCGCGACGGAAGTCCCGCCAAACTTCTGGACGATAATAGGCATCGATTCTCCCGTTGAAAAATCCAGGTTATCCTATCTCGGGGGAGGTGGGTTGTAAAGGGGAAGGCCCGCTGGGACCGGCTGCTGGATCAATTGCCGGAGAGCGACTGGGCCAAGAAGGGCCGGCCTCGCTTCAGCAGGGGGCGACCCAGGATTACCGACTGAAAGATTCTGGCGCCGACCTACATTGGGGCTAAGAGGTCGAGGGCCGCGTCGGTCAGGAGGGCGCGATAGCGGAGCCCGCCGAGCCCTGAGTCGAGGAGGGCCCGGCGGATCGGGCCACAAAGCTCTTCGGGGGTAGCCCACCGGGCAGCCGAGATCTCCCGTCGATCTTTGGGGTCGAGCCACCCGTCAATCGCCCGAGCGGCGAAGACATGTGAGACCCACTGCTCGGCCTCGCCATCACAGCTAAAAACGGCCCGGACCCGGAGCAGATACCGGGTCAGCTCTACCTCGAGCCCGGTCTCCTCCCACGCCTCGCGCTTCGCCCCGACTTCGATCCGCTCGCCTCGCTTGACGCCGCCCGAGGGCGCGCGGAAGGCGTTCTTCGGATAGGACGGTTTCTGGATGACGACATAACGACCATCCTTCTCGATGAAGAGGGTAATGTCGTGGGCCCGTCCCGATTCCATGCTCCAGCGGAGAAGATTGAAGCCATCGAGGTCAAATTCTTCCTGAAGCTCGATCTCACGCGGGGTGCCGTAGCGGGCTTCGAGGCTTCGAATCTCATCCGGGTCCAGATACATCCCTAGTGCCCTGGCGATAAGCTTCGTATCCCTACGTTCTCAGTCGTCGCCAATCCTCACGTACAACCGCGTACGCTCCGATTGGCTCCTCCCTCGGGCCTTGGGCTGCTCGCTTCTCACCACGGCACGAGTGGGTGTCAAGACCAAAGTCTGACAGAAACGTGCGGACGTTGGGCGAACAAGCAATCTAGTGCGTCTCGGGAGTGATCACGAAGCGGAAGCGGGCTTCGGGCTTGAAGTACCTCGCGAAGGCGTCGCGGACTTCCTGGGCGGTATACCGCTGGTACGCCGCTAGCGCCTCGACCAGGTCGGTCAGGCTGAGTCCGCGATAGTCGAGAGTCGAGAGTCGGCCGGTCCAGAATTCCGGCTCCTTCATCAGTTGGTTTAACTGGTTCGCAATCTGCTTCTTGGCGACAGCCATCTCATCGTCGCTCGGGCCGTCCTTGGCGAAGACGGCGTACATCTCGTCCAGGGCCAGAGCCAGCGCCTCCGCCTTGGCCGGATCTGTCGGCGCTCGGGAGACGAAGAGCCCAAAGCCGGGATACTCGCTCGCCGGCTGCGACGATGCGCCAATGCTGTAGACCAATTGCTTCTCCTCTCGAATGATCCTGTTCATGCGAGTCGACAACACTCGCGCGGCCATCGCGAGAAGCCTCGCATCACGGATATTCTGAATGTCGGTCCCGAAGAACCCATTCATCACGAACGCCTGCGGGGTCTTGACGCTAATCTTGCGCTCGACCCGCATCGGCCCAACCGCCCTCGTGATGGTTCTGAGGCCGCTCAGCGTCTTGTCGCTGATGCGGTTTCGCGCGACGAGCGACCCGAGGTATCTCTCGACCAGGGCCAACGCCACGGGCCGGGGGAAGTCGCCGACAACCGCGACCTCGGCGGGCGCCTCCGTAATCATCCTTTTGAGCCACGCCTGGGCGGCATCGAGTTGGATCTTCTGGACCTCGACAGCCTCGAGCGGTTTCGTCCGTGGCTCATCCGTTGGGTAGAACGCTGCCGCAACCGCCTCGCTCAGCACGCCGGACGGCTGTACCTTGCGCGCGGCGATCTTCTGCATCTGTGATTCTCTCCACTGCTCGAGCGCCGCCGGCTCGATGACCGGGTCGGTCAGCAGGAGGTACGCGAGCTGGAGCCCGACTTCCAGGGCGCCCGGGCCGCCGGAGACGGTCAGGGTCATCGTGTCTTGGTCGGTCCTGCCACTCACCCGCACCTTCTTGCCGATCATCAGGTCGCGGATCTGGATGCTGGAAAGCGCGCTGGTGGCCGGACGGCTCCAGGCCACGGCCGCCGCCTCGGTGATTCCACGGGTCGCCGCTGTCTCCTGGATCTGCCCTCCGGCGAGCGTGATCATGACGCTCGCTTCGTTCTTGCGCTCACCCATGAAGCGGTGATGGACCCTCACGCCGTTGTCCAACCATGCCGACAGCACGCCGCTCGCGGTATCTTCCACGCTCTCGACGATCTTCCCACCCGGGGGGGAGTTCTCAAGCAGCGAGGCCGCGCGCGCGACCTCGGTCTCTTTCTCGGGTTTCACGTCCAGCGTCAGACGGCCGAGCGAGATTAGCTCGGCCTCGGTGGGCACGTTGCCGCCCGACGGAAGTTCAGTGATGAAGGTGACACTGGTCGGGTCGAAGGTGGCCGCGAAGACCTGGGAGACCTCCGCCGCTGAGATTCCCGGCAAGACGCGCTTGAGAAGCGCGAGGCGCTGGGCCGCGGACATCACCGGCTCGCGCCGCGCCACGGCGCCGTTGATCTGGCGCAGGATCCCGCGGGCGGGGAGCGTCGCCTCGCGCTGCACGACCTCCTCCCCCTCGGCGATCAGGGACGTTCGGGCATCCTGCACTTCGCGCTCGCTGAATCCGTGCAGACGGGCTCTCTGAAGGAGGATCCCCAGATCCGCCAGCATCTTCCGCCACTCGCCGGTCTTGCCCGATGCCTCGACGTTGATCAGTCGGATCGCTCTTGCTTCCTGCCGCACCGAGGCGCTCGCTTTGAGGAACGACGCCTTGCCCTCGGCGAGCAGCGCATTGATCCGCCGGTTGAATGCCCAGGTGCCGATGTGCTCCACAAGGTGGCGCCGGTGCTCGGTCACACTTGTCGTCGGGGGACGCGGGGGCTCGACCCGGACGATCGAGACCTCGGCCTCGGTCAGCTCGGGGTCCGTGGCAACGATGGCCCGTGTTATCGTCTGCGGCTTGACCCCCACATCGCGCTCCGTCGGACGTGCGACGTTCGGCCCAGCCGCGAAATGCTTCTGAATAGAGCCGATCACCAGACCGGGGTCGCAGTCGCCCACCGCGATGACGGTCATATTGCTCGGGACGTACCAGCGCGAGTAGTATTCGCGGAAATCCTGGGGCGTGACGGATCTGATGGTCTGTTCCGTCCCGATCGGAAGCCGGCGACCGAACGTGGATTCAGGGGCAAGCCGCTCGTAGATGTATTCCTCGACACGCTGCGCGGCCCCGGCCCTCGACCGTTTTTCCTCGAGGATGATCTGCCGCTCGTTGTCCATCTCAGCGGGAAGCAGCGAAAGACGCATGGCCACGTCCGAGAGGTAGAGGACGCCTTTGTCGATCGTCTCGGCCTTGGTGTCGGGTAGGGAGAGCGTGTAGGTCGTTTGGTCGAAACTGGTGAAGGCGTTCTGGTCGCGGCCGAAGGTGAGCCCCAGCGACTGGAAGTAGGGCACCAGCGAGCCGGGGGGGAAGTTGGCCGAGCCGTTGAAGGCCATGTGCTCCAGGTAGTGCGCGAGGCCGCGGGTTTTCTCGGTCTCGTTGAGCGAGCCCGTCGCGACATGCAGCCAAATGGCGACCCGACCTTGGGGGTTCGGGTGCTTGCGGATCAGGTACCTGAGCCCGTTGTCAAGTGTGCCCGTGACCAGCGCGGGATCCGTCGGAAGCGGCTCGCCCTGCCCGAGGGCGCTCCCGGCCCGCACCAGCAGAACCGCAAACGTAAGCGCGGAAACAACCCTCATCCCCATATGCCCTCGTCGGCGGCTCCAATCCGAGTGCAGGCTGAGCAAAAAGGTCCAGATGCAAGGCGGCGAGGAAGCGAGGAGTGAGGCGTACTTGGTCGTACGTTGCAACGACGAGCAACGAAACCAACGCCGCAGATGGGCCTTTTTCATCAGCCTGCTAAAGGCTGAGGGCGGAGAGGAGCGCATCCAACTGTGGCGGAACCGTCACGGGGCGGGAGGAATGCTCGAGGGCGGTGTCCGGATCCTTGAGGCCATGGCCCGTCAACGTAAGGACGAGAGTCGAGCCGGGCTCGAACCGCCCCTGCTTGGCCATCTTCAGAAGGCCCGCGACAGCCGCCGCTGAGGCTGGCTCCATGAAGATCCCTTCACCTCTCGCCAGCAGCCGATATGCGTGGAGGATCTCCTCGTCGGTGACCACCTCAATCCACCCGCCCGACTCCTCGAGCGCGGCCGTCGCGCGAGCCCAGTTGGCGGGATTGCCAATCTTGATCGCGGTCGCGATCGTCTTCGGCTCGTGGATCACCCGGTTCTCGTAGATGGGCGCCGCGCCCGCCGCCTGAAACCCGACCATCTTGGGACGCGCCTGACCCAGCTTCGCCAAATGATACTCGCTGTACCCCTGCCAGTAGGCACCGATATTCCCCGCGTTTCCTACGGGGATCAGATGATAGTCGGGGGCGCGGCCAAGCTGGTCCACGACCTCGAAGGCGGCGGTCTTCTGCCCCTCGAGGCGAAAGGGATTGATCGAGTTCACCAGGGTGACGGGATGCCGTTCGGCGATCTCTTTCACCAGGGTGAGCGCCTGATCAAAACTCCCGTCCACCATCAGGACCTCGGCCCCGTGAATGGCGGCCTGGGAGAGCTTGCCGAGGGCGATCCCGCCCCGGGGAACGAGGACAAAGGCCCGAAGGCCGGCCCGAGCGGCATAGGCGGCCGCGGAGGCGGACGTGTTTCCCGTGGAGGCGCAGATCACGGCGCGCGCCTTGGCTTCGAGGGCCTTCGAAATGGCCAAGGTCATCCCGCGGTCTTTGAACGAGCCGGTCGGATTGAACCCCTCGCACTTCAAGTAGATCTGGAGACCGGAGCCCACAGCTTCGCCGAGGCGGGGCGCCACGAGGAGGGGGGTGTTCCCCTCATTCAACGTGACCACGGGCGTCCGGTCCGAGACGGGGAGAAAGCTCCGGTAGCGGTCGATGACACCGGACCAGTTCATGGGGGTTCTTCCACCCGGATCATCACGGTGCGGTCTGCGACCACCGGGAGGCGATCAATCTCAAGGAGCGCCCGCCGCATGTCTCGCTCGAGCGCCTCGTGGGTCATCATCACGACAGGGACCGCCCTCACTGCGGCCCGCCCTTTTTGGATCACGGAGGCGATGGAGATTTGGTGCTGGCCCAGGATCCCCGCCACCTGGGAGAGGACCCCGGGCTTGTCCAGGGCCGACACCCTGAGGTAGTACGAGGAGCGGATCGCCTCCATGGGGCGGAGGGCCAATGATGTTCCGGTCCACAG
>Ga0184637_10000238_pt1 | contig 40396 bp, 41 predicted proteins | sample PLM3_127_b2_FD_133143 | JGI IMG/M metagenome (GOLD analysis project Ga0184637, IMG submission 133143) | Groundwater sediment microbial communities from an aquifer in East River, Colorado, USA - PLM3_127_b2 | ecosystem: Environmental > Terrestrial > Soil > Riparian zone | place: USA: East River... | reverse complement strand
GAGCCAAATCGGAGGTCAGGCGGTTGGCCTGATGTTCTGATTCATGCGAAAGAGATTCGTCGGGTCGTACTTGTTCTTCAGGCTGACCAGCCGCTCGTAATTCGTGCCGTAGGCGGCTGGCGCAAAGCGCGCCTCCTCCTCCCCAAATCCGGGCATGTTGACGTAGAGCTTGCCCGTGGCGTAGGGCTCCATGTCGGCACAGAACCGGCGGGTCCAAGCGATGTGCCCATCTGACTCCTGGGGGTCGGTCCAACCCGAGGTGATCTCCAGCATGAAAGGCGCGTCGCGGAGGCCGAAGGCCGTTGCGTCACCAGGAACACGGTTCATCGCACCTCCCAGGTGCCAGAGTATGGGCATTGCATGTGGATCCGGGTTGGAAACCGCATGCGCGACGACCGTGTCGATCGCGGCATTGCCGAGATCGCGTAGATACACGGATTTCATGTAATACCGCTGGACCGCCTTCGGGAAGAATGGGTCGAAGCCGCTCTGGTGCGCCGCAAACGGTATCTTGCCACTCAGATCCGCCACCGGCGGACTGAACTTCCGCAGAGGTTCCGTAATGCGTTCGCCGTCAGCGGCGGGACCGCAGTAAACGCCCGCCAGAACGATCACATGCTTGTTGTGCGCGGCTGGCGGAAGAGCCGGCGCCGCAGGTACAGACCAGAAAAAGGCCGCGGCGCTCAATTCCTCGGGTGCGGTCGCCATGAAGTCCCGAAAATATCGAAGCGCGTCGCGACCTTGATCGGCCGGGTACATCGTCACAGAAGCCATGATGATCGGGCCAACTGGGTGGAGGCGGAACTCGAAGGATGTGACGACGCCGAAGTTTCCACCGCCGCCGCGGATCGCCCAGAAGAGGTCGCTGTTCTCGGTCGGACTGGCGGTGAGGAACCGTCCATCGGCCGTGACGATGTCGGCCGATAGAAGGTTGTCGCAGCTGAGACCGTGCTTCCGCCTGAGCCAGCCGAGCCCTCCGCCCAGAGTCAAACCCGCGACGCCTGTTGTGGACACGACTCCGCCCGGCGTGGCCAGGCCAAAGACCTGCGTCTCATGATCCAGTTCACCCCAGGTGACGCCGCCTTGAACGCGTGCAGTCGGTCTGTCCAGGTCCACCTGCACCCCCTTCATCCGGGATAGATCAATCACGATGCCGCCGTCGCACACGGCATTCCCCGCCGCGTTGTGGCCTCCACCGCGCACCGACACGAGAAGATTGTTGGCGCGTGCAAAGTTCACCGCGTGGATCACGTCGGCAGGCCCGCTGCAGCGCACGATCAGCGCGGGCCGCCTATCGATCATGCCGTTCCAGACCAGGCGCGCTTCGTCGTAGCCGGGATCATCGGGCCGGATCGAGTCGCCGCGCAGCCTTGTCCTGAGTTCCGCGACAGCGGCTTCCCCGGTCTCCACATGGAGTGATGGCGCTGGCATCATTCGGCTCCTTCCGTGGGAGTCACGGTCATTCAACGGGCGATGGACTTGGCTGCTCCTGCCTTACCGCCTGTCATCAACCTCTCAGGTTGCCGCGATAGTGGAAGCACCTCCTAGGGTCGCAGCCCCCGGCCGGTTGGTCGGCTGCCGGTGCGCCGAACTATTGAGTATGCTGACCGGCATAACGCGGTCTTCAGATCGCCAACCGTGGCGTGATTCTCCCTTTCTTTCGAGAGCTTGTCAAGATCACCGATGCTGATTGTTGCCGGCAAAGGCTGACCGGCATAATCCGATTATGGCTGATCGGCATAATTCCGTTATGGCCGCAATCGCGGGAGGCTGATGGCGAGTCCGTCCGCGGGGCTTCGGACTCCCCTCCCTCCGCGGTTCAAGACATGGGTGTAGATCATCGTGGTGCTCACGTCGGCGTGCCCCAGCAGCTCTTGGACCGTCCTGATGTCGTAGCCGTCTTCCAGCAGATGGGTGGCAAAGGAATGGCGAAAGGTGTGACAGCTTGCGGGCTTGGAGATCCCAGGTTTCATGACCGCCTGCTTGACCGCGCGCTGCATGACGGACTCATGCAGGTGGTGCCTGCGCTTCTAAGGACCTGTTAGACGCGTCGCCCCTTCAACTTCAGGTGGCGCCGCCATCCCGGAGAATTCGGACGACCGCCTCTACGATCTGTCCGCGCGCCTCCTGACGTAGGCTACCGACCTGAGCGACCATGAGCTCTCGGCTCGCCGTGAACAGCTTGCCTGGCCGCGCGTAGCTCTCGGTCCGAAGCGAACCGCTGGCGAAGCTCGCCTCTACCAGCGGAACCGCTCGCGAGTCCCCATACGGGTTGCGGGTAATCTGGCAGAGAATCCAGTCGCCACGGCCCGCGTCGGCAAGGACAACAGCCGGCCGCAGCTTTGCCTCCGACAGATCTGAGAAGGGAAACGGCACGAGGACTACCGCGCCGACTGTAGATGGGACCACGCCGCGTCTTCCTCCGGCCGGTTCCAGTCAGCCGCGAGCGCAGCCTCACTCAGCAACGCTGTCTCGTCACCGCGCGACGAATCCTCCAGAATGGTAACCAGCGCTCGACGGGGCCCCGGAAGCCGGACATCCTCAAGCAGACGCACGTTGCCGTGCGAGTCAATCACAGCTTCGACTGTGCGAATCATCTGCAGTCTTTACCTCGATGGTATCCTACGTTCCTCGTGGTGCGGCTCTGTTATCTTATATCACATCGTTGCCATCGCCCCTAACGCGGCTTGGCCTGCCCTAATCCAGGCTATTTCAGGCTTCCTTGCGGCGCTTCAATTCTTCGATCAGTTGCGGGACCACCTTGAAGACGTCGCCGACGACGCCCAGGTCGGCGATCTGGAAGATCGGCGCCTCGGGATCGGTATTGATCGCGAGGATCGTCTTCGAGGCCTTCATGCCGGCGAGGTGCTGGATCGCCCCCGAGATTCCGCAGGCGATGTAGAGGTCGGGTTTGACCGTCTTTCCGGTCTGCCCGATCTGAAGGGCGTAGGGGACCCACGCGGCATCCACCACCGCCCGCGTCGCCCCGACCGCGCCCCCGAGAAGCTCCGCCAGCTCCTGGAGGAGACGGAAGTGCTCCGGGGCCTTGAGTCCTCGGCCGCCGGCCACGATGACTTTGGAATCTTCAAGCTGAGGCCCTTCCCGTTTGACCGTCACCCTCTCGGTCAAGTGGACTTTGCGGAGTGCCGTGTCCGCTGGAGCGGCCACGTCTTCGACGGTCGCCATCTTTAGACTCGGCTTGATCTCGAATGCCTTGGGGCGAATCAACAAGATCTTTGTCCCCTGGCCGACCAGCGTACTGGTGTTCTGGTAGCTCCCACCCAAGGCCGGGATCGTGGCCTCGACCGTGCCGTCTTTCAGGGCGAAGTCTCCCACATCGGTGATGGCCCCACAGTCGAGCTTCGCGCTCAACCTGGCCGCGAGGTCGCGCCCCGAATAGCTTGAGGCGAACAGAATCACGACTGGCTGATGCTTTTGGATCAACGCTGCAAGGGTCTCGACGGCCGGGAGCGTGAGGTAGTCCCGAAACACGGGATCGACAGACCGGTAGACTTTGCCGGCCCCGTGAGCGGCAAGGGTCTCGACGGCGTCATCCGGAGCGGGGCCAAGGAGGATGGCCTCGGCCGTGCCGACTTCAGCGGCCTTTGAGACCATCTCCAGACTAGTCCTGGAGATTTTCTCCTCAATGACTTCGGCGTACACCCAGACGAGGTCGCTCATGTCAGATCAGCTTCAAGCTTGCGAGGAAGTCGGCGATGAGCTTCCCCGCCTCCCCTTCGTCCTTGATGGCCTTTCCGGCCTGACGGCTCGGCGGCTTTCCGACGGTCAAGACCTTCTCCCGGGCCCCTGATTCTCCCACGTCAGTCGGTCCGAGACCGAGGTCGGCCGCCGTGTACTTCTTGATCTCCTTCTTCTTGGCGCCCATGATGCCCTTGAGGGTCGGATAGCGAGGCTCATTGATTCCGGTTGTGACCGTGACAAGAGCGGGAAGCTCGGATTCGACGCCGTCATAGCCGCTCTCGCTCTGGCGCTTGATCGAAATCTTTTTCCCCTCAATGGCGATCTCTTTGGCGAACGTGACAGGGGCGATGCCAAGAAGTTGGGCGAGCTGTCCGGGGACGATGCCGGCGTAACTATCGCTGCTCTCGGTTGCGCAGAGAACGAGATCGAACGACTCTTTTCTGATCGCCGCTGCCAGGGCCTTCGCCGTGCCAAGGGTGTCGGACCCGGCCAGGGCGTGATCCGAGAGGTGGATCGCGGCATTGACCCCCATCGCCAGCGCGTTCCGGATCCCGATCGTGGCATCCTCCGCTCCCATCGTGACGAGGGTTACAACGCCGCCATGCTTTTCGACGAGACGGAGCGCCTCCTCGATGGCGCAGGCGGCCTGCGGGTCCAACTCCTGGGTCACGTCTTTCCGCACCATGCGCTTGGTGCCCGGGTCAATCTGGATCGTCACGGAGCTGGCCGGAACGACCTTGGCGCATACGATGATGTTCACGTCGAGACTCTCCGTTCGAAAGGAACCGGGCGCGCGAAAGGCGCTCCGGACGAGCGAGCGCCTTTCCGACGGAGATGCCGCGCGCCTACTTAAGCCACTCGGAGATGTTCCCCTCCAGCACCACGTCGAGAATCTCTTTGCAATCCTCGAGTGCCCGGTCTACTAGCTTGGGGTCGTCCTGAACATGGGGGGCGGCCCGGTTCACCGCGGCGTGGAGCGCCTGGACGAACCCCTTCAGTTGCTGATCGACCGCCTCGGTATTAGGCGCAATTGGCATTACGACCTTTCTAGAAGAACTGACGCCCGACGTTCGGGTCGGGAATTCGGAGCCCCATCGCCTCCATGAGTGGATTCACCTCGCCGACGTACTGTTCCCGAGCCTGGGCGTTCGTCCGGCGTTTGATCCCCCAGTAACGATACCGTTCGGAGCGCCGCGAGCTCGAGGAGCCGAACATGTCGAGGCCCTTCGGGTACCAGTAGTCGATGGCCCGCTGGATCCGCTCCTTGAGCTCCCCACCCTTCGCCGCCCATTCCGCGGTCTTCGTGGTGCCGTAGTCGATGTGCCCCTCTTCCTCCCTGAGGACGTCGGGGAGAAGGCGGTCCAGGGGGGCGTAACTGCACCCGACAAACTCCTCCAGCTGATACCGCCCGACCCGGTCGATCAGGAAGCCGAAGATCGCGAAGTCTTCCCAGGTCGTGATCTTGCCGCGGAAAGCCTCCACGTACCGCTCCTGATTGGGCCGGCTCAGGAGCGGGGAAACGTCCTCTCCCAGTTCGCCGGCTATCCGGGCCATCTTCCGGTAATGGTCCACCTCCTCGGCTGCGGTCCGGGCCACGATGAGTCGGTCTGTCTTGGTTGGGGCCGACGGGAGCATGTCCTCGACGTAGAGGTGGGGCCCGCCGATCTCGCAGTCGGCCTGGATGGCGACGACCCGCTTCAGAAGGTCCTGGTATTCCTTGTCCATCTTTTCAAAATCTTTCAACTCGATCTTGTCCGTGAACATGCCCTTCCCTCTCCGTTCGCTCGAATTTTCGAGCTTAGCATACCATGAGATCCCGGGGCGGCGAAACCCCCCGCACCTATCGCCGGGCGTGCCACGTTGCCAGACCGTTTTCGATTTGTCGGGAGTGGTCCTCCAGGTGCGCGGCGTAGATTTTCAGCCAATCCTCGCTGGTGTAGCGCCCAGACTCCGTGTGCCGTCCCTCTCGTGTCCACGCGGTCTCGGGCACCCGGCGGAGAAGGGCGACGGTGTTGGCGCGAACGGCTTCGACCACCGATAGCGCGGGCTCGAGCGGATGGTTGTGATAGTCGAACGTCACGGCCCAGGCGTTCTCGTCGTACCCGAGGATCAGAGGCTCCTTCTCGGAAAGCAGGTACCGAATGCGGGCCGCCGCGTTCGTTTCCGAGTCAGCGCAGTGGCAGACGATCTCGTGCGCGGACCACTCTCCGGACGCTGGCCGCCACTTGCGCGCCTCCTCGGGAACCTTTGCGAGCGCCTGCCTCAATCTGGCAGGTCCCTCCGCGTACTGCCTGATGAGTTGGTCGCGTTGCGTTGCGTCAAGCATTACCGATAACCTCCTGTCGGTAACCGGTGCCGTCGCTCAGGCTTCGGGTTTGTCCTACGGTAAAGGCGCCGGGAGGTCGGAGTGCCCCATCAGGTACTGGTCGATCCCGCGCGCGGCGCTCCGCCCTTCGGCGATCGCCCAGACAATCAGGGACTGTCCGCGCTGCATGTCTCCGGCGGTGAAAACCCCGGGGACGCTCGTCATCCAGTTTCCGTCTCGCCAGACATTGCCACGATCGGTCACCTTGACGCCGAGGGCGGCGAGCATTCCCTCGCGCTCAGCGCCGAGGAAGCCCATCGCGAGGAGGACCAGCTCGCACGGGAGCGTGAACTCCGTCCCGGGGATCTCCTTGAAGGCCATGCGGCCGTTGTCGCGCGTCAGCTCGACCTGGATGGACTCGAGCCCCATGAGGTGGCCCCGCTCGTCGCCGAAGAGCCGCTTCGTCGAGACCGAGTAGACCCGCTCCCCCCCTTCCTCGTGGGCGGCAGAGACGCGGTAGATGTTCGGCCACTGCGGCCACGGGTTGTCCGGCGCGCGCGTGTCCGGCGGCCGCGGCAGGATCTCGAATTGGTGGACCGAGACGGCGCCCTGGCGGTGGACCGTCCCGAGGCAGTCGGCACCCGTGTCGCCGCCGCCGATGATCACGACGCGCTTGCCATGAGCCGTGATGAATTGCTCGTCCGAGATCTGGTCTCCCTCGCAGCGGCGGTTCTGGAGCGTGAGGTACTCCATCGCGAAGTGGATCCCGTCGAGCTCCCGGCCGGGGATCGGGAGATCGCGGGGCGCGCAGGCGCCTCCTGCGAGGAGGATGGCATCGAAGTTCTTCCGAAGATCCTCAACCGGAACACTCACGCCGACATGGGCGCTCGTGACGAACTTGACCCCTTCGGTCTCCAATTGCCGAAGGCGCTGATCGAGAACCCGCTTCTCCATCTTGAACTCCGGGATCCCATAGCGAAGGAGGCCGCCGATCCGGTCGTCGCGCTCGAAGACCGTGACCCAGTGGCCGGCGCGGTTGAGCTGCTGGGCCGCGGCGAGCCCAGCCGGGCCTGAGCCGACGACGGCGACCTTCTTCCCAGTACGAACGACTGGCGGCTCGGGTTTGACCCATCCGGCCTCGAAGGCGTGATCGATGATTGCCAGCTCGATCGCCTTGATCGTGACCGGATCGTCGTTGATCTCCAGCACGCAGGAGCCCTCGCACGGGGCCGGGCAGAGCGTCCCGGTGAACTCCGGGAAATTGTTCGTCGCGTGGAGGCGGTCGATCGCCTCCCGCCACCTCTCACGATAAACGAGATCATTCCAGTCCGGGATCAGATTGCCAAGCGGGCAGCCTTGATGGCAGAAGGGAATGCCGCAGTCCATGCAGCGCGCCCCTTGCTTCTGGAGCTTGTCCGTCGGCGAGGGAAGCATGACCTGCTTCCAGTCACGGATCCGCTCCGCCACCGGACGGTAGGGTTGCTTGTCCCGTTTGAACTCGATAAACCCCGTAACCTTACCCATGGCTCTGATGGTCAGGGGGGGAGTCCCAACCACTCCTCCCCCTGGCCCCCCCACCTGGGTTGATCGATGCGCGCGCGGCCCCGCGCCGGAAGGCCGGGCCGAGAGACGAGCCAGACAAGGCCCGAGGGAGGAGGGCGCCGGAGTGTACGCGGTTGGTACATGAGGACGCCCGACGACCGAGAACGAAGCATGGCGAAGTCAATCGGCCCGGCCTCATCCGTGGGCGCCTTCCATGACGGCGACTTCCCAGGGAATCCCTTCCTCCTGGGCGCGCTTCATCGCCTTCATCGCCCGCTTGTAGTCGCGCGGCATCACCTTGACGAACTTCGGCTGCATGGCCTCCCACTCGAGAAGGACCCGCTCCGCCACACGGCTCTGGGTATAGCGGATATGACGGCGGAGAAGTTCTTGAACTTCTTCGACGTCTTCCTGAGCCACGAGGGGCTCGAGGTCCACCATGCCGAGATTGCACCGCCGCTTGAAGTCGCCAGCCTCGTCGAGGACATAGGCGACGCCGCCCGACATCCCCGCGGCGAAATTCCGGCCGGTCTTTCCAATGACCACGACTCGGCCACCTGTCATGTACTCGCACCCGTGATCGCCTAACCCCTCCACGACGGCAAGGGCGCCGCTATTCCTCACTGCGAAGCGCTCACCCGCGACGCCACGGAAATAGGCCTCACCGCTGGTGGCCCCGTAGAGGACGACGTTCCCGACCAGAATGTTCTCTTCTGGAACGAACGTGGCCTCCCGCGGCGGATAGGCGATGATCTTGCCGCCCGAGAGCCCCTTGGCGAAGTAGTCGTTACTGTCCCCCTCCAGGATCAGGGTGATCCCCTTCGGGATGAAGGCGCCGAAGCTCTGCCCGGCCGAGCCGGTGAAGTGGATACGGATGGTGTCGTCGGGGAGCCCCGCTCCGCCGTAGCGTCTCGTGATCTCGTAGCCCAGAATCGTGCCGACCGTCCGATTCACATTCCTGATCGGGAGCCTGAGGTCCACGGGCTCGCGTCGTTCAAGCGCCGGCTCACAGAGGGGAACGATCGTGGTCATGTCGAGCGACTTCTCCAGCCCGTGGTCCTGCTCTCGCACGTTCCGGATCGGGACATCAGGGCCGACCTCGGGCCGGTAGAGGATCGACGAGAAGTCCAGCCCGCGCGCCTTCCAGTGATCCACGGCCTTCTTGGTATCGAGCTTCTCCACCCGTCCGATCAACTCGTTCATCGTCCGACAGCCAAGCTTCGCCATATACTCCCGCACTTCCTCGGCGACAAAGCGGAAGAAGTTCTCCACGAACTCCGGCGTGCCGGTGAACTTCTTCCTAAGCTCGGGGTCCTGGGTCGCGACACCCACCGGACAGGTGTTCAGATGGCAAACCCGCATCATAATGCACCCCACGACCACGAGGGGCGCGGTCGAGAAGCCATACTCCTCGGCGCCCAAGAGCGCTGCAATGACCACGTCGCGCCCGGTCTTCATCTGGCCGTCAGTCTGGACGACGATCCGGTCGCGGAGCTTGTTCATCACCAGGACCTGCTGGGTCTCGGCCACGCCCAGCTCCCACGGGAGGCCGGCGTGCTTGATGCTGCCGAGCGGGGAGGCGCCGGTGCCGCCATCATGCCCGGAGATCAGCACGACGTCAGAGAACGCCTTTGCCACGCCTGCAGCGACGGTCCCGACCCCGACCTCGGCGACAAGTTTCACGTGAACTCGGGCCTTTGGGTTACTGTTCTTCAGGTCGTGGATGAGCTGCTTGATGTCCTCGATTGAGTAAATGTCGTGGTGCGGCGGCGGGGAGATGAGACCGACGCCGGGGGTGGAATACCGCACCTTGGCGATCCATGGATAGACCTTCTGGCCCGGGAGCTGCCCCCCTTCACCCGGCTTGGACCCTTGCGCCATCTTGATCTGAAGGTCGGTCGCGTTGACCAGGTATTCACTCGTGACGCCGAAGCGTCCGGACGCGACCTGCTTGACGGCGCTACGCCGCCAGTCGCCATTGGGGTCTTTCTTATACCGCGCGGAGTCCTCGCCACCCTCGCCGGTGTTGGACCTGCCGCCGATCCGGTTCATCGCAATGGCCAGGGTCTCGTGCGCCTCCTGGCTGATCGAGCCATAGGACATAGCGCCGGTGGCGAACCGCTTTACGATCGCCTCAACGGGCTCGACCTCCTCGAGCGGGATCGGCTGCTCGGCGAACCTCAGTTCGAAAAGGCCCCGAAGGGTACACAGGTTCCGATTCTGATTGTTGACGAGGTCGGCGTACTCCTTGAAGATCCTGTACTGCTTGCTCCGCGTGGCATGCTGGAGCTTGAAGACCGTCTCGGGGTTGAAGAGGTGGAACTCCCCGTCGCGCCGCCACTGATACTCGCCACCCCAGTCGAGTTCCGGGGCGCCAACGGGCCGGTCCGGAAAGGCCTTCCGGTGTCGAAGCCGGACCTCCTCGGCGATGACATCGAGGCCGATGCCGCCGATCCGGGAGGCGGTCCAGGTGAAGTATTTCCTCACAAACTCTTTATTGAGCCCGATCGCCTCGAAGATCTGAGCGCCCCGATACGACTGAATCGTCGAGATCCCCATCTTGGAGATGACCTTGAGGACTCCTTTGTTCAACGCCTTGATGTAATTCTTGACGGCCGTCTTGTGATCGAGGCCCGGGAGCAGCCCCTCCCGGATCATGTCGTCCAGGGTCTCGAAGGCGAGATACGGATTGATGGCCGCGGCCCCGTAGCCCAGGATCAACGACATGTGATGGACCTCGCGGGGCTCGCCCGTCTCGACCACCAGGCTGACCCGGGTGCGCGTGCCCTCGCGAACCAGGTGGTGATGGACGCCGGCCGTGGCGAGGAGCGCGGGAATCGGGGCCAGCTCCCGGCTCACACCACGGTCGGACAGGATGATATACGTGTATCCCTCGCGAATGGCCGCGCTCGCTCTGGCGCAGAGTTCCTCGAAGGCCCTCGCCAGTCCCGCCTCCCCTTCGGCAATGCGGAAGAGCATCGGGAGCGTCGTTGTTTTGAATCCCGGGCGGTCGAGATGACGGATCTTCGCCAGCTCGTCGTTGTCGAGGATCGGGACCTTCAGCTTGATCTGACGGCAGCTCTCGGGCTCGGGCCTCAAGAGATTTCGCTCGGGGCCGATCGTCGTGGACATCTGAGTGACCAGCTCCTCGCGGATGGCGTCGAGGGGTGGGTTGGTCACCTGGGCGAAGAGCTGCTGGAAGTAATCATAGAGGAGCCGCGGGCGGTTACTGAGCACCGCGAGCGAGGCGTCGGTCCCCATTGAGCCGACGGGCTCTTCTCCGTTTTGCGCCATCGGGGCCAGGAGAATCCTGAGGTCCTCGTGGGTGTAGCCGAACGCCAGTTGGCGTTGGAGCACGGTCTCGTGGTCAGGCTCGTGGACATGCGACGGTTGTGGCAGTTCCTCCAACGGAACGAGATGCTGCGCGAGCCACTGGCCGTAGGGGTGCTCGGAGGCGAACCGGTGTTTGATCTCCTCGTCGTCGATGATCCGTCCCTCGGCGGTGTCCACCAGGAAGATCCGCCCGGGGTGCAGCCGTTCCTTGAGGAGCACGTTCTCGGGCGGGATGTCGAGCACCCCCACCTCGGAGGCCATCACGACCAGGCCGTCTTTGGTGACGTAATAGCGCGACGGCCGAAGCCCGTTCCGGTCGAGGACCGCGCCAATCACGGTTCCGTCGGTGAAGGCCATGGAGGCGGGGCCATCCCACGGCTCCATCAGAGAGCCGTGGTACTCATAGAACGCCTTCCTCTCCTCGCTCATGGACTCGTGGCCACTCCACGGCTCAGGGATCATCATGAGCATGGCGTGGGGAAGGGGACGGCCAGCCATGACGAGGAACTCGAGGACGTTATCGAAGATCGCTGAGTCGCTCCCCCCCTCGATGATGATCGGGAGGATCTTCTTGAGGTCCGGCAGGAGCGGCGACTCGCAGAGCGCCTCGCGGGCGTGCATCCAGTTGATATTGCCACGGAGCGTGTTGATCTCCCCGTTGTGGGCCAGGTAACGGTAGGGGTGCGCCAGCGGCCAGGAGGGGAAGGTGTTGGTGGAGAATCGCTGGTGGACCAGCGCCAGCGCCGACTCGATGGCGGGATCCACGATATCGGGGAACATCGTCTCGATCTGATCCGCCGAGAGCATCCCTTTATAGATCAGGGTGTTCGAGGAGAGGCTGGGGAGGTAGAAGAGCTTTCTCTCGGGCATCTCCGAGCCCCAGATTGCGTGCTCGACCCGCTTTCGGATCACATAGAGGCGTCGCTCGAAGGCCTGAGCGTCAGTGAGGTCGGGGCCTCGGCCGATGAAGATCTGCTTGAAGCGGGGTTCCGCAGACCGGGAACTGGGACCGACGGGGGAATCGTCGGTCGGGACGGATCGCCAGCCAAGGAGGATCTGTCTCTCCTCCCTGATAATGGCCTCGAACGTCTCCTGGCAGCGGCGCGCCTGGCTCTCGTCTCGGGGGAGGAAGACGAGACCGGCGCCATACTGCTTGGGGCCGGGCAGGGTGACGCCGATCTTCTCGCACTCACGGGCCAGGAACTTGTGAGGCATCTGGATCAGGATCCCGGCGCCGTCCCCGGTGTTCGGCTCGCAGCCGCACGCGCCACGATGCAAAAGGTTCTTCAGGACGGTGAGCGCCTTTTGGACGATGTCGCTGGACTTCCGTCCCTTGATGTCCACCACGAACCCAACGCCGCACGCTTCGTGCTCATGGGCCGGGTCGTACAGTCCCTGCGGACCCGGGAGTCCGTGGAAGAGAATTCTCCTGGTGCGATCACCGTCCGTCACGTCCACGCTCCTTCACGGTTGTGAACCAGTGCACAAAAGAGATTCGATTCCGCTTAGAATACATCAATCGAAATCATAAGCCAAGGGGAAATTTAAAGATAGTTTGCATTAGCAAAACTGATAGTATATCCTCGGGGCGTGAATCTCGAAACCCTTCGACTCTACTGCGACATCGTTCGCTTTCAGAGCTTCTCCCGGGGGGCATCGGCCAACGACGTCTCTCAGTCGGCGGCCAGCCAGGCCATCCAGCAGATCGAGAACGACGTCGGCGCCCTGCTCATTGACCGAACCCGGCGCCCATTCACGGTCACCCCCGAGGGGCAGCGGTTTTACGAGGCCTGCCGGGCCCTCGTTCAGGGGTACGAGAAGGCGAAGGCCGAAATCGCTCGGACGCAGCAGGGACCGTTGAACGGGACCGTCCGCGTGGCCACCATCTATTCGGTCGGCCTCCACGACATGAGTCGCCACACGCAGCGCTTTGTCTCGCTCTACCCTCAGGCCAAAGTCAGGCTGGACTATCTCCATCCCCATAAAGTCGTCCAGGCGGTGATGAATGACGAGGCGGACCTCGGCATCATCTCTTATCCCAAGGCGAGCCGCTCCCTCGCCGTGGTGCCGCTTCGCTCCGAGCCCATGGTCTTCGTGTCTCACCTCAGCCACCGTCTGGCTCGCCGAAAGGTCGTGCCCCTCGAGGACCTCCGGGGAGAACCCTTTGTTGCCTTCGATCCGGACCTGACGATCCGAAAGGCCATTGACCGAGCGCTCAAGCAGCACAACGTGAAAGTCAACGTCGTCATGGAGTTCGACAATATCGAGACGATCAAACAGGCCCTTGCCATCGGCTCAGGCGTGAGCATCCTCCCACGGCCGGCCATCCTGACGGAGGTCCACGCCCGGGTCCTTGCGGCGGTCCCGCTGGAGTTGCCAGAACTGGTTCGACCGGTTGGGATCATCCATCGCGGCAACAAGCGCCTGACCCCGACGGTCGCCCGATTTCTCGAGATGTTGCGCCAGGCAGGCGACGGTCAGGGTGGCTGATCGCCGAAACCGGGCGGTTTGACGCCCGTCGGTCCCGTTGTATAATAATTGGCACGCTGGGTGCGCAGGTGCGCGCCGTTCCCCGGGTCCGGTCACTGGTCGCGGGAAAGGCCGTGGCAGTTCAGTTTAGCTCTGCGGGCCGACTCAATGCGGGGTGGAGAAACGCCGCCCGCCACGTCTCTGCCCTGACGCGGCGCAGCCGGTCAAACTTTTATTACTCCTTCCTCTTGCTCCCGCGCCCTCAACGCGAGGCGATTTTTGCGGTCTACGCCTTCTGCCGGAGCGTGGATGACGTGGTGGATATGGAGGCGAATCCCGTCATCCAGCGGCAGAACCTCATGGCGTGGAAGGAGGAGGTGGCCCGGTGCTTCGATGGGACACCGGATCACCCGGTGGCCCATCGCCTCGCCGAGGTCATCAAGAATTTCCGGCTCCCGCGCGAATCCTTCGAAGAAATTTTGAACGGAATCGAGATGGACATCGTAAAAAACCGCTACGAGACCTTTGAGGACCTCCGCCCCTACTGCTACCGGGTCGCTTCGGTCGTCGGATTGATCTGCCTCCGGGTTTTCGGATGTCGGGCGGACGAGGCCGATGACTACGGCGTAAACCTCGGATTGGCCCTTCAGCTGACAAACATCATGCGAGATGTTCGTGCGGATGCCGAGCGGGGACGGATCTACCTCCCTCGAGCGGAGATGGCCCGATTCGGGTATCCGGAGGAGGACCTCCTGGCGTCGCGCTATACCCCGGCCTTCGTCGCGCTGATGACTCACCAGGCTGCGCGGGCTCGAGAGTATTTCAATCGAGCCCAGGCGGCGTTCCCCCGGGCCGCCCGAAGACGGCTTATGGCGGCTGAAATCATGGGGGGCATCTACCGGCGACTTCTTTGGACTATCGAAGCCCGGCACTACAACGTCTTTGATGGCCCGGTCCGAGTGCCGGCCTCGCGGAAGGCCTGGATCGCGCTCTCCTGTTGGGCTCGCGCCCACTTCCCCTGATCTATGCGTGTCGCGGTTCCAGCGCGTCCTGCAACGGTCCGCCTTGAAGACCGGCCGATCCCCCGGGTCGGCCCGGGGGAACTCCTGCTGAAGGTTCACGGCTGTGGCCTCTGCGGTTCCGATCTGGCCAAGCTTAGGGGGCCGGCCCCAGGAGGGATTCTCGGGCACGAGGTGGTGGGGCGGGTCGCTTTGGTGGGGGAGGGCGTCGTAGACTTCCGAGAAGGGGATCGGGTCGTCGTTGCCCACCATGTGCCGTGCTTTGCCTGTCACTACTGTCTGCGCGGCAGTCCTTCAATGTGCCCCACCTTCAAGGCGTCAAATCTGGACCCCGGCGGATTCGCCGAGTTCGTGCGGGTCCCGGCCGCCAACGTCCGGTTCGCCACCTTTTCCCTGCCTCCCTCGCTCTCGGATGAAGTCGCCGCCTTCACCGAGCCCACGGCCTGCTGTCTTCGGGCGGTGAAGCGGTCGCGGGTTCAGGCCGGGGATACTGCGGTCGTGCTCGGGCTTGGCTCGATTGGCCTCTTGATGGTCCAGCTCTTCCACAGAAATGGCCTCCAGGTGATTGGCGTCGAGCCGCGGCCGGAGCGTCGCGCCCTGGCTTCTCGTTTTGGAATCATCCACACCTTGGGGCCTGAAGACCCGAGCCTCACGGAGGTGATTCATGGCCTCACCGAAGGGCGCGGGGCGGACCTGGTCATGATCACCGTGGGGGTTCCATCGGCGATCGGGACGGCATGGAATCTGGTCCGTGACGGGGGAATGCTCCATCTCTTTGCGGGGGCGGAGGGGGAAGGCCCTGCGCCGCTTCCGTTCAGTCAGCTTTACCATCGCGAGTTGAGCGTGACGGCTACGTACTCCTCCTCTCCCGCTGAGTTGCGCGAGGCATTTGACCTCCTCTGTCAGGGGGTCCTGAGGGTCGAGGAGCTTATCAGCCATCGTCTTCCCCTGTCGCGCCTTCAGGAGGGGATTGATCTCCTCCTCCGCCATGAGGCCCTGAAGGTCTTCATCACGCCCAACGGGGGGCCATCATGAAGGCCGTCGTTTTTTACGGGCCCGGTGATCTCCGCTTCGCGGACGTCCCGATGCCGAGACCCAAACCGGGGGAGGTCCTGGTTCGGGTCGATGCTGCACTCACGTGTGGTACGGATGTCAAGACCTATCGCCGCGGCCACCCCGTCATGATCCCGGTGATTCCGACGATCTTCGGCCATGAATTGGCTGGGACCATCGTCGAGGTGGGGCCGGGAGTGCAAGGGGTGAGGGAGGGAGACCGCGTGGTCGCGGCCAATTCGGCCCCGTGCGGCGCCTGCTCTTCCTGTCGGCGCGGCCGCGCAAACCTCTGCGAGGACCTCTTCTTCTGGAACGGGGCCTTCGCCGAGTACGCCCTGATTCCGTCCAGGGTGACCGCATTGAATCTCCCGAAGATCTCCGACTCTCTCCCGGGCCGGCGGGGCGCGTTCGCCGAGCCACTGGCGTGCGCCCTCCACGCCCTGTCTCTCGCTGAGATTCGGGCGGGCGATCAAGTGGTCATCTTTGGCCACGGTCCCCTCGGTCAGCTTCTTGGCCTCTTGGCCATCCACCAGGGAGGGCGGGTCCTCCTGATCGGAAAGCCGGGCCCGAGGCTTGATCGCGCGAGAGACCACGGCTTTGAGTGTCTGGAGAGCCTTCCCGATGTCGTCCCGGCCGTCCGGAAGGTCACGGGAGGACAAGGAGCGGATGTGGCGATTGACGCCACAGGCCGGCCCGAGGTGTGGGAGCAGGCGGTGACCTCGACGCGTCGCGGAGGGACGACGGTATTTTTCGGAGGGTGTGCCCCCGGGACTGAGGTGCGCCTCGACACGAGGCGGCTTCACTACGAGGAGCTGAAACTCGTGGGGGCCTTCCATCACACTCCATCCGGCATCCGAAGGGCCATCTCGCTTCTCGAGTCCGGGGCGATCAACCCAGATGTTCTTGTGACCCATGAGATGCGGCTCAGCGAGGTTCCGGAGGCTCTCGAGCTGATGGCTCGAGGGCTTGCGCTGAAAGTCCTCATCCAACCGTAGTGGGGAACCCGTATGGATGGCGAGAGATGCCGCATTGAAAAGGAGCGGGCCGTCCCCTATACTGGGGGCCGTTACCGCTGGGCCCGGTGGGGTGAACCCGCCGAGGGCACATCTCGCGAGAGGAGCCAACTGCCTGTGGCGCTTGAAGAGATATTCCTGGCCGGGCCCCGGGGTTTTTGCGCCGGGGTCGAGCGCGCCATCGAGATTGTGGAGAAGGTCTTGGGCGTTTATGGCGCCCCGGTGTACGTCCGGAAAGAGATCGTGCATAACCGCCACGTGGTCGAAACCCTGCGGGCCCAGGGCGCGATCTTTGTCGAGGATCTGGCGGAGGTGCCGGACGGGGCCCTGGTGATCTTCAGTGCCCATGGAGTCTCCCCCGCGGTACGGGACGAGGCCCGGGCGCGCGGCCTGCGCGTGATTGATGCGACTTGTCCCCTGGTGACGAAGGTCCACCTCGAGGCGATCCGTTACGCTCAGGATGGGTACACCATCATTTTGGTGGGGCACGAGGATCACGACGAAGTCATCGGGACCACGGGAGAAGCCCCGGCGAGGATTCGGGTCATTTCGAGCGTGGAGGAGGTGGCGGCGCTGGTCGTGGCGGATCCGGCGAAGGTCGCCTACTTAACCCAAACCACGCTGTCAGTGGAGGACACCCAGGCGGTCATCGAGGCCCTACGTCAGAGGTTTCCGGGCATTGTGGGGCCCTCGCGGGATGACATCTGCTACGCGACCCAGAATCGGCAGGCCGCGGTCAGGGCGGTGGCGAGCCAGGTCGAGGTGGTGCTGGTGCTGGGGGCGGCCAACAGCAGTAACGCCTGTCGACTCCGGGAGGTGGCCGAGGCGGCGGGGGCCCGGGCACACTTGATAGACGATCCCGGCGACATTCGGCCGGAGTGGTTCAGCGGGATCCGGCAGGTGGGGGTGACGGCGGGGGCCTCCACCCCCGAGTTTTTGGTCCGCGAGACGATCGAGGTGTTGAAGCGGGAAGGCGTGACCACGATCCATGAGGTCCAGGTGGTGGATGAAGATGTCCGCTTCGCCCTGCCTCGGGAGTTGACGGAGATTCCCAGCGGGTCCAGACAAGATCGAAGCCGTCTTTTTTCACATCAGTAAAGCGTAGGGATCTGCCTGGAATTTTTCCAGGGCTCCAGGGAGATTCTCCCACGCCCAGTCCTTTCGTCACTGCACGCTAACTCCTGAATATTTGTTCTGAATCCCGGATGGCATTCTCCTTGCTCGATCTTGGGAGGAGGCCATCATGGAGATCACCCCCCGACTCGTGACCGTGCTTGCGTACCACCGAATCCTGTATGAGGTGCGTCGCGTCCCAGATAAGACCCCGCCCCTCGACCTTCCCGGGCGGCTTGGACTTCCCCCTCGGAGCCTGGTCAAGACGGTGCCCTTTCACCATGGGACAGAAGTGGCCCTCCTGGCCATCCCGATCGAGTGCGAACTTGACCCCAAACGGGTGGAGGCGCTTTTTGGCGCCCAAAGGAGCCGGCCCTATTCGGCTGAAGAGACGGCACATTACTTCCCCGACTGTGAGCCCGCGGCTATCCCGCCCGTGGGAGAACCCTACGGGGCAACCGTGTACCTTGACCGGTGCGTCCCGATCCACCGCAAGATCAGTTTTCACGGTGGCAGTTCGAGGCAGCTCATCCGACTGCCATACCCGGTGTTTGACCTCTTGGTCCAACCCCTTCATGTCGGGATCTGTCTTGACTGCCAGGGATGCGGTATGGCGAAAGTTATCTCCGCGCTTCGTCGCTGAGAGAATTGCTCTCACCCCCTCAGGAGGAATCGAATATGAGACAGCAAAGGCTCCCGGGTCCCATCAGCTCCACGCCCCGCGCTCTCACCTTGGCGGAAACCTATGTTCCGATCATGTTTGGCGCCAGTTCCGCGGTCGGGGGCGTCATCGAGACGTATCGCGACATCACGGATAGCATTCGCGATCTCCGTCGAACCCAGCGGGTGATTTGGTGGCTGGCCGGCGGGGCAGGTCTCCTCTGCTATCTCGCCCTCAGCTTGATCGTCCGGGGAGGAGGAGTCAAACGCGTGGCCTGACGCGAACTCTCACACCGAACCGGCGCAAAAACCGCTGGGGCGATGTGAGCCGTTGTCCATTTGAGAAGGATCGAGTAGACTGCCCGGGTGCATCTGGTTACCTTTCAAAAAGGGCGCGGTCAAAGGATTGGGGCGGTCTGGCACGGGGCTATCCTCGACCTTCGTGGCATCGAGACCGAGCTGGCCCTTCAACGGGGAGAGCGGCGGGTTCGCTTTCCCTCGACCATGCTCGAGTTGATCCAGGGGGGGCCTGAGTGCTGGGCCACGGTCCGGAGAGTCTTTGACTACGGCCGGAGTCTCGTGGACGCCCAGGATCTCCAGGTGTTGACCCGGCGAGGCGTTGCCTATCCGGAAAAGAAAGGCCGACTCCTCGCACCCATTCCGCGTCCCGCTCGAAATATCTTCTGCATGGGCAGGAACTATGCCGAGCATGCGGCGGAGCGCGGCGCCCAGGTGCCGGATCGCCCGGTCTTTTTCACGAAGCCACCCACCACGGTCATCGCGCCCGGCGCTGACATCGTGCATCATCTTGCGACGGCGGAGTTGGATTACGAGGCCGAGCTGGCGGTGGTGATCGGGCGCGGCGGGCGCGATATCCCCCGAGCCCAAGCTCTGAGTCACGTCTTCGGGTACATGAATTTGAACGACGTGACGGCCCGGGACCTCCAGCGCGCTCACCAGCAGTGGTTCAAGGGGAAGTCCCTCGATACGTTCTGTCCGATCGGACCTGCCCTGGTCACGGCGGATGAGATCCCGGATCCTCAACGCCTCTCGATCCAGCTTCGGGTAAACGGTAAGGTCCGCCAGTCCGCCAGCACCTCCCAGATGATCTTCGATGTCGCCACCCTCATCGAGGTCCTCTCGCTGGGAATGACGCTGGAGCCGGGGGATATCCTGGCCACCGGAACCCCTTCGGGGGTGGGCGCGGCCACGGGAGAGTTCCTCAAGCCGGGGGATCTCGTGGAGGTCGAGGTGGAGGGGCTTGGCTGTCTCGTCAATCAGGTTGCGGCGCCTGAGTAGGCATTCGAGCCTTGACAGTGCGCGCGTGAGGTGCTACATATTCTGACGATGGTCCGTCCCGTGTTTCTAACCTGCCACCCATCCCACGGAGGAACGCCATGAAGCGACTCACCATAATCGTAGTGCTCCTGGTTGTTGGTCTGTTTGTTTTCACGCAAAGCATCCTGGCGCAACAGGCGCCGGCGCCCGCGCCCAAGGCTGCGGAGCCGAAGAAGGCAGAGCCCAAGGCGGCAGAAACGAAGAAACCCGAGCCCAAGTCCAAGGAATGGAAGATCCAGAACGCGACGAGCGGGGGCCCAAAGACCATCTCCGCGAAGGCGACGGTTCTGGACTGGCCGGAGAAGGAGGGCGGCGAGATGGTCGTCCTCCGCAAAGGCACGAACGACTGGACCTGCCTCGTCGATGACCCGAACTCGCCCGGCAACGATCCCATGTGCATGGACAAGGCGTCGATGGACTGGGCCGGTGCGTGGATGGGCAAGAAGGAGCCGAAGCTCACCCAGCCCGGAATCGGCTACATGCTGCAGGGGGGCAGCACCGCCAGCAATACCGATCCGTTCGCGAAGAAGCCGGCGGCCGGCCAGCAGTGGCAGAAGGATCCCGCGCACCTCATGGTCTTCCCGAGTGGGAAACTTGACCCGAAGGTCTATGGGACCGATCCGAAGTCGGGTGGACCATACATCATGTGGGCGGGAACCCCGTACGAGCACCTGATGGTTCCGGTGAAGTAGTCAGTCTGATCTAAGAGAGGACAAAGAGGGGAGGCCGGTCCGGCCTCCCTTTCTTTGTTTAGGCCGACGCGGGCCCGGTGCGGACGACGCGGAAGCCGTAATCGGAATAGTGGTGGTGAGGGGGAAGGCTCGAGCGGTGAGCCACCCGGCTCCAGGGATTCTGATGGCGCCAGGCCCCGCCACGGGAAACCCTCCGTTCACCGCGCGCCGGCCCTGTGGGGTTCCGCTCGGGTGAGACTCGGTAATACTCCTCGTCGTACCAGTCGTAGCACCACTCGTGAACCAATCCCGAGAGGTCATGGAGGCCAAACGGATTGGGGAGAAACTCCTTGACCCGTGTCGGCCGATCAGGGGGAAGCCTCTCCGTTCCGAGGATCACTCTGAGGAGTCGGTTGGGGTCCTGGTCCCCCCAGGGATAGGGCTGGTCCTCAAGTCCGCCCCGGGCCGCGCGCTCCCACTCGGCCTCTGTCGGGAGACGGCATGGCGTCCCGGTCGCCCTGGTGAACCAGTCGCAGTACGCGACGGCGTCGAACCAGTTCGCCCCCACGACGGGCTGGGCCGGGTCGTGGAAGAGGGGATCATCCCAAAAGGGAGGAGGCGCGTGACCCGTCGCGTCAAGGAAGGCGGCATACTCGGCGTTGGTCACAGGCGTCACCCCGATCTCAAAAGCATCTACCCAGACGCGGTGGCGGGGCCGGGCGTCCGGGAGGCCTTCCTCCCCCCCCATCCAGAATTCTCCTGGCGCAATCACAACCAACGCCGGCAATTGCACGCCGGGGAGTATAGCATGTCAGGCAACACCAGGCGGGCGTGTGCCCTCCGCCGGGGCTATAATGGCGCTATGGAGTTCGCTGGTCGGATGGCCCATCTCGGGACCGAGTCGGCCTTCGAGGTGCTGAGCCAAGCCCGGGAGATGGAGCGCCGGGGACGAGAGATTATCCACCTGGAGATCGGCGAGCCGGACTTCGAGACCCCCGAGCACATCAGGGCTGCCGCGAAGCGGGCTCTGGATGAAGGGGAGACCCGTTATGGGCCCTCCGCCGGGCTCCCTGAGCTCAGAGAGGCCATTGCCGCGCACGTGGCCGAGACTCGAGGCATCCCAGTCTCTCCGGACGAGGTGGTCGTGACCCCGGGGGCCAAGCCGATCATGTTCTTCGCCATTCTTTCCCTCGTGAATCAGGGAGACGAGGTCATCGTCCCCAACCCCGGTTTTCCCATCTACGAATCGGTGGTCAATTTTGTCGGGGGCGTCCTGGTCCCCATCCCGCTCGTAGAGGAGCGGGGCTTCGGCTTCGATCTGGTCGAACTGGAGCGCCGCGTCTCCAGGAAGACGAAACTGATCATCCTCAACTCGCCGCACAACCCCACCGGCGGAGTGCTCGAAGAGGACGAGCTCGGTCGCATCGCCGAACTGGCCCGCCACTATCGGGTTCCGATCCTCTCAGACGAGATTTATCGGGAGTTTCTCTATGACGGCACGTTTGCCTCTATCGCCACCTTCCCCGGAATGAAGGAGCTGACCATCCTCCTCGACGGGTTTTCCAAGAGCTACGCGATGACCGGCTGGCGCCTTGGCTACGGCGTGATGCCGCGACCCCTCGCCGAAGAGATGACCCGGCTCATCGTCAACTCGGTCTCGTGCACCGCCACCTTTGTGCAGCGCGCGGGGATCGCGGCCCTCACGGGCGACCAGGCCCCCGTCAGGAGAATGGTGTCGGAGTTTCAACGGCGGCGCGATCTGATCGTCGAGGGTCTCAGAAAATTCCCGGGCGTTTCGTGCGCGCAGCCTCGCGGCGCCTTTTATGTCTTCCCCAACGTGAGGCCCTTGGGCCTCCCATCCCGCGAGATCGCCCGGCGCCTTCTCGACGAGGCGGGGGTCGCGCTCCTTGGGGGAAGCGCCTTTGGTGTCTACGGGGAAGGGCACCTCCGCCTCTCCTATGCGGCCTCCGCGGAGAAGATTCGGGAAGCGCTCGATAGAATGGGGGAGGTTTGGGGACGGTTATCGCATCGGGTATAATGCGAGTAAGGCTCGAGGAGTGACGGAATGGCCTTTCTCTCCGATCGTGACCGTCAGGCTGTCCAACAGGAGCTGGCCAAGCTTGCCGGCCCGGTCAAGTTGATCGTCTTCACCCAGGAGTTAGGGGCCGAGACCTGCGTTCAGACCGAGCAGCTCGTGAAAGAAGTCGCTGATTTGTCGGACCAAGTCTCGCTCGAGATCTACAATCTCATCCTCGACCGGGAGAAGACCGAGCAGTATGGCGTAGACCGGGTCCCGGCCATCGTGGTGGAGGGGGCCCGGGACTATGGGATCCGGTTTTACGGCCTCCCGGCGGGGTACGAGTTCAGTAACCTGATTGATTCGATGCTCCTGGCCAGCTCGGGCCGGCCGCAGCTCTCGGACGAGACGCTCGACCGTGTTGCATCCGTTCAGAAGCCGGTCTCGATCCAAGTCTTCACGACGCCGACCTGACCGCACTGCCCCCGGGCCGTGCGCCTGGCGCATCATCTGGCTGTCGCGTCGGAGTGGATCCGCGGCACCTGCGTGGAGGCGACGGAGTTCCCTGACCTGGCCCAGCGGTACCGAGTCATGGCCGTCCCGAAGATCGTGATCAACGAGACGGTGCAATTTGAAGGGGCGTATCCTGAGTCTGCCTTTGTGGATCAACTCCTCCGGGCGGTCAACAGTGAAACTCAGTAACCCAAGGAGGTTATTATGAAACGGACATCGATTGTCTTGTCTGCCCTCGCGCTAACCCTGGCCGTGGCGGGCGCCGCATCTGCCGAGATGCACCAGATGGGCCAGCAAGGCCAGACGGGCCAGCAGGGTCAGATGGGCGGAATGGGGATGATGTGCCCCATGATGGGGGGGATGATGCCGGGCGGGATGATGATGAGCGGCGGGATGATGGGGGGCGGAATGATGCGAGGCATGATGCCGGGAGACCCCAAGACCACGGCCACATTGCTCCAGATGCGCGGGGAGATGATGCAGAAAATGGGCGAGATCATGCAGAAATACGCCAAGCAACTCTCCGAGCAAAAATAGCGACACACCACGGTTCTCCCGACTCTACCGAGACACTCCTGGAGGAGGACACATGGAGCCTAACGTTCAGGATGGGATGACCCGTCGCGCCTTTGTCATTCACGTGGGCGCCGCCGCAGCGCTGCTCAGTAGTGAATGGCGGGTGCTCGCTCAGCAACCCTCTCCCGCCCCGTTTCCCGGCAAGGAGAAGCTCATCGTCCGAAGTCCGCGGCCCATCAACCTCGAGACCCCGCTGCGGGAGCTCACCAGCGACATCACGCCCAACGAGCTGTTCTTTGTCCGTACCAACTACGACGCGTCCGAGATCGATCCCGCCCAGTACGTGCTGAAGGTGGATGGCGAGGTGGACAGCCCCCTGGCGCTCCGCCTTGACGACCTCCGCAAGATGGAGCAGGTGACCCACACCATCACGCTCGAATGCGCGGGGAACGGACGCGGCTTCCATCGTCCGCCGGCCTCGGGCATCCAGTGGGAACATGGGGCGGTGGGGAACGCCGTCTGGAAAGGGGTTCGCCTGGCCGACGTGCTCAGGATGGCGAAGCCTCGTGACACGGCCAGGCACGTCGTGCCCCGGGGGAACGACACGCTGCCGACTCCCCAGGTTCCTCCGTTCATCCGAAGCCACCCGATCGGGAAGGCCCTCGACCCTCACACGATGATCGCCCTGGAGATGAACGGCAAGCCGGTTCCCCATCTCCACGGAGGGCCCGCGCGGCTCATCGTGCCGGGGTGGGTGGGGTCGGCGTCGATCAAGTGGCTGACCCAGATCACGCTGGCCGACAAGGAGTGGAACGGGCCATTCATGCAGCGGAGCTACCGCTCCCCACGCGTTGATGATCCCAATCAGACCTATTCGCTGCAGTCGCTGGAGTGTAAGTCCGTGATTGTGACCCCGCTCGATGGCGCGCCGCTCGCGGCGGGCCCGTCAAAGGTCGTCGGGTTTGCCTGGGCGGGCGAGGGGACGATCGTGGCGGTGGATGTCTCCACGGATGGGGGCCAATCGTGGAGACCGGCCACGCTCGCGGGCCAAGAGCACCGCTACGCCTGGCGACGGTGGGAGCACGCGTGGGAGGCCAAGAGCGGGCAACAGACGATCATGGCCCGCGCGAGCGATTCCCTCGGTCGCTATCAGCCGACGACTCGCCCGCGCGACCCTCAAGGGTACCGCTGGAACGTCATCCACGCCGTTCGGGTCAATGTGGCGTAGCCCGGCGCCACTGCTCGCCGGCGCGTTTCTCTTCGGAATCGTGATGGGTTGGGCGGCGGGTCGCCCCGCCGCCCAGCAGAATCTCCTGCCCCCCGGCAAGAACATGGAGATCGTCATAGGCCGCTGCATCATCTGCCACAGTTTGGAGATCGTGGCCCAGCAACGCCAGGACCGGGGCGGATGGGAGGACATCGTGGACCGAATGATCAGCTATGGGGCGCCGATCCCGCCTGAGGACAAACCGCTGGTGGTGGAGTACCTCACGACCCATCTCGCCCCGTGATCCAGCGCCCGCGTTCCCGGGAACTTTTCTCGCCTCGCGCAGTCCAACCAAGTGAACGGAGTCCCGAAGAGGTGGAGCTTCTTGGCTCCCTTCGGCGGGGGGAGCCGCAGGCGTTCGAGACGCTCGTGCTGACTTACCAGCATCGCATCTTTAGCATCGCGGCCCGGATGCTCGGCGATTCGGGCGAGGCAGAGGAGGTGGCCCAGGAGGTCTTCCTGCGGGTCCACCGCTCGATTCGGGACTTCCGTGGCGAGGCGAAGCTCTCGACGTGGCTCTATGCGATCACCTCCCGGCTCTGCCTGAACCGGCTCAAGTCCGGTGGCCGGCGGCGTCGGGCAGGGGAGGCTCCGCTCATGAAGATCGCCGATCCCCATCCCGATGCCGCCGCGATTCTGGAGGGCTCCGAGGTGGAGACCGCGCTCCATCGGGCGATCGGGGAGCTAGACGAGGAGCGGCGCATCGTGGTCGTGCTCAGGGATCTCCACGGACTCTCCTACGAAGAGATCGCGGCCGCCCTCGAGCTGGAGCTTGGCACCGTCCGATCCCGACTCCACCGGGCCCGGATGGAGCTGAAGGAGCGCCTTAAAGGATTCTTCGGATGAACTGCCACCAAGCCCAGGAGCTCTTTTCCGCTAGAGCGGATGACCGCCTCACGCCTGAGGAGCGTCTCGCCCTCGACCGACATCTCCACCACTGCCCGGACTGCCCCGATGAGTGGGAACGGTTCCGGCAAACCGTCGCCCTGCTCCGTTCCGTCGAGGAGGCGCGGGCCCCTGCCGGCTTTGCGGGGCGCGTCCTCGGGGCGGCCCGCCGAGAAGAACAATCGCGGCTTCGGCGCCTGTTGCGGGGTCTCTTCGTTCCAGTCCACGTCAAGCTTCCGCTGGAGGCCGCGGCGGTGCTTGCCGTCTCCACGCTGGTCATGCTGCTTTATCGCCAGACGCCAGAACTTGAGCGCGCCTCCGAGATGGTCCAGCGTCCTTCGGTCGTTGCGCCGGCCCCGGCGCCTGCGCCCAAGCCGGCTGAGCCCAGACAAGCTGAGGCGCCGACGGGAGCGCCGAGCCCAGAGGTGGCCCGGCCCCGCCCCGCGCCCCCGGCGGCACGCCCCGAGCCGGGAGCGATCGCCGGTCTGGAATCCTCCCGGGAGGGGGATCGGCCGGAGAAGCAGGAGAAGAAGGGAGAGCCGGAGCGGCCGACCAGGGATCTGGGCAAAGGCCGTGCGGATGCCTTCCGTCAGGCTTTGAAGGCGGCCCCGGCCCCCCCGCTCGAGTCGCGAGCCCGCGGTCCGTTCCACCTGGTCGGGATGCTGCGGCCAAAGGACGTCACCGCCATCGAGGCCCAGCTCAATGACCTCGTGAGGCTGGTCGGCGGGACGTTGAGCCGCGACCCGAATCCGTTCACGGCGGGGAGTATCATCGAAGTGGTCGTCTCGCGCGCGGAGTATTCCCGGCTCGAGGCCGGCCTCCGCGAAATCGGCGACTTCACGGTCGAGACCCAGGCCCAATCCTTTCCCGAACAAGTCCGCATCGCGATCCGGATTGATTAAGCAGGGGGGGAGTCCCAACCACTCCTCCCTCTTCCACTCGGGGGGGGGGCACGCCCCCCTTCCGAACCTCCCCCGAGGGTTGCGCCAGCAAAGCCGGCGCTCGAAAGAGCTGGACCCCCCACCTGGGTTGATCTGTGTGCTTGGTCGTTTCGCCTTCGGCGGGTGACTCTCCTGGCAGCGATCCTGCCCGGCCTCCAGCCCTCGGGAACTTTCGCTTCTCCCCCCGGTCTTACCTTGAGACACAGCTCACAGCCATCAGCCTTCAGTTGTCAGCCCGCTGAAGGCTGACGGCTAATCGCTGAAAAACTTGGCATGGAGGAGCGAACAATGCGAAGCGTGTTGATCACCCTTGCCCTGGCCGCGACCCTCGCGGCCGGGGGGGCTGCCTGGTCCCGGCCCGACCCGGCCCCTCGAACGATTACGCAGCAGGATCAGCGAGACATGGCGGTCACCATCTACAACGGCAACCTGGGTCTTGTCAAAGACATTCGTGAGGTGACGCTCGAATCCGGCGCTGGCCCGATTCAGTTCGTGGACGTCGCGGCCCAGATCGACCCGACGACCGTCCACCTGAAGTCGCTGACCGACCCCGCCGGACTCAAGATCCTGGAGCAGAACTACGAGTACGATCTGCTCGGGAGCCAAAAGCTGATGGAGAAATATGTCGGGCGAAAGGTGCGACTCTACCAGGGAAACGGCTCATACCTGGAGGCGACACTCCTTTCCGTAAACGGCCCCATCTACGAGATCAACGACCAGATCCACATGGGCCACGCTGGCAACGTTGTCCTCCCCTCGCTGCCCGACAACCTCGTGTTGAAACCCACCCTGGTTTGGCTGCTTCGTAACCAGAATTCCGCGCCCCAGCGGATCGAGGCCTCCTATCTGACCGGCGGGATCACGTGGAAGGCTGATTACGTCATGGTCCTTGGCGCAGCGGATGACCGCGCCGACCTGTCCGGCTGGGTGACCATCGACAATAAGAGCGGGGCGACGTACCGGGATGCCTCGCTCAAGCTCGTGGCCGGGGACATCCACCGGGCTGCGGACCGCCGGGAGGTGCGGCGGGCGATGGAGGGTCTAGCCAGCGCCAGGCCGGCCCCACCGAGCCACGAATTCACGTCCGAGGGATTCTTCGAATATCACCTCTACACCCTGGACGGTCGCACCACGATCAAGGACAATCAGACCAAGCAGCTCTCTCTGATGGCGGCCGACGGTGTGCCGGTTGTCAAGGAGCTCGTCTACTACGGGGCGCGCGACTACTACCGGACCCAATACGGGACGCCGATCGGGAACCAAAAGGTCAGTGTCCTTCTGGAGGTGGCCAACACCCAGGCCAATAACCTGGGCCTGCCCCTCCCCAAAGGGAAAGTGCGCGTCTACAAGGCCGACCGAACGGGAAGCCAGCAGTTTATCGGCGAGGATTGGATTGACCATACGCCGAAGGACGAGCGCGTCAAGATCAAGATGGGAGAGGCGTTTGACGTGGTAGGGGAGCGGGTCCAGAAAGACTGGAAGAAGATCGGTTGGAATCTGTACGAAGTGGAGTGGGAGATCTTGCTCCGGAATCACAAGAAGGAGGACGTGACCGTGACCGTCATCGAGCCGATGCCGGGAGACTGGGAGGTCCTCCGGTCCACCCACCCACACGAGAAGATGGAGGCCCACACCCTTCGCTACCGCGTCCCCATCGCCAAGGAATCCACCGCGAAGTTGACCTATCGAGTGCGCCTGCGCTTCTGATTAACCCAGGTGGGGGAGGTCCCAGGAGGAGGCCAGAGGCCGAACGGGGATAGTGCCCCGGGAGGCGGAGCGGTTGGGGCTCCCCCTTCTGACAAAAAGGTGTAGAATGGGGGCGTCATGCGACGTTGTCTGACCGTGCGTCCCTCAGCTTTGCCTTTCTGGGCTTGGCCGCTGGCAGGCGCTGCCAGGGCCTTAGCCTTGCCCCACACCGACTGCCGCTGATCCTCTCCCTAAGGGCTTTGCGATGGCCGATGCGCTCTTGGTCTACGGAACCCTCATGCAGGGCTTCCCTCTGCATTGCCTTCTCGAAGGACGGGCGGAGTTTTTGGGGGAGGGGCAGATCAAAGCACGGCTCTTCAGTTTGGGTGGGTTCCCGGGGGCGGTGGAGGATCCGCGGGGTGTTGTGGTCGGTGAGGTGTATCAATCGGAAGAGATGGCAGATCTCCTCATGCCGATTGATGCCGAAGAAGAGTATGATCCGGCTGACGAGGCCGGAAGCCTCTTCATCCGACGGGAGGTGCCGGTCCGTCTCCGAGAAGAAGGGAGAACGGTCCGGGCCTGGGTCTACTTCTATAACGGGCCGGTCTCCAGGGCCCGTCCAATCCCCGGCGGATCCTGGAGAAGCTTCCTGGACGTTGGGGGAGAACGTCCGGCCGGATAGCGTGAGTGGATCACTCGTGCGATAAGGAGGCGCCCGGATGAACGCCCCGGACTACCTAGATCTCGTGAAAGCCGACCGGGCGCACTTGATCCATCCGCTTCATCATCCGTTCGATCACATTGAGCCCCTGATCTTTGTCGAAGGGAAGGGGGCGGTGATGAAGGATGTCCGGGGACAGGAGTATATCGATGCGCTGGGCGGCCTCTGGAATGTCAGCGTGGGGCACGGCCGTGAGGAGCTGGCGCAGGCCGCCGCGGAGCAGATGCGCACCTTGGCGTACTGCCCGGCCTATGTCGGGTCATCCAACATTCCGGCGATCCGGCTGGCGGCCCGCCTCACGGAGCTCGCCTACCCGAACCTGGCCGCGGTGTTCTTCACCTCGGGCGGCGCCGAGTCGAACGAGTCGGCGTTCAAGACGGCGCGCTTTTATTGGAAGGCCACGGGGAAGCCGGAGAAGGTGAAGATCATCTCCCGCCAGCAGGCCTACCACGGGGTGACGCTCCAGGTCATGAGCGCGACGGGCATCCCGGCATACTGGAAGATGTTCGAGCCTCGGGTCCCGGGATTTGTCCACATTCAGGCACCGTACCCGTACCGCTTCGAAGGAGCCCGCGCCGGCGAAACCGTGGGCCAGGCGGCGGCGCGCGAGTTGGAGGAGGCCATCCTGCGGGAAGGCCCGGAGACCGTAGCCGCCTTCATCGCGGAGCCGATCATGGGGGCCGGCGGCGTCATCATCCCGCCCGACGACTACTTCCCGCGGGTGCGCGAGATCTGTACCCGGCTCCAGGTCCTTTTCATCGCCGACGAAGTGATCACAGGCTTCTGCCGGACCGGCCACTGGTTCGCCCTGACCCACTGGGGGGTCGAGCCAGACATGATGGCGTTTGCCAAGGGGGTGACCTCAGGCTATCTTCCTCTGGGCGGGATCATGGTCTCTTCGGAGATCAAGGAGGTCATGGATTCTGTTCCGCCGGAGAATCGCTGGATGCACGCCTATACGTATTCCGGCCACGCCACCGCCTGCGCTGTCGGCTTGAAAAATCTCGAGATCATGGAGCGGGAGCGCCTCTGGGAGCGGGCGGCGAAGATGGGGGATCGCCTCTATCATGGTCTCAAGGGGCTTTCCGATCTCCGGGCCGTAGGAGACGTCCGCGGCGGCAAGGGGTTGATGGCGGCTGTGGAGCTGGTGGCAGATCGGGGGACCAAAGCCCCCTTCCCACCGGAAGAGAAAGTCGGGCCGCGGGTGCGTCAGGAGATGATCAAGCGCGGCGTCTTTCCCCGCCTCCTGCGCGAGATCCTTCTCTTTGCCCCTCCCCTGGTGGTGACCGAGGCCCAGGTGGATCGGATCGTTGAGGTCACGCGGCACGCCATTGAGGCGGTGGTGCCCGGGCGGGCATAGACGCCCCCGTCGCACTGCCGCGCAGTTCCAGATCACTTTCCTTGCCACCGCTCGATCTGAAGGATAGACTTCTAAGAAGGTGCCCATGGCCCGGACGGAGACGCTCCAAACCGTCGTCGGCCGCCTCACGCGAGAGGGCGAGCTCTACGAGCGGCTGCCCGAGGGCAAAGTTCGCTGTGTGGCCTGCGGTCACCGCTGCCTGATCCCCGACGGCCAGCGGGGCATCTGCAAGGTTCGCTACAACGAGGATGGCCGTCTCCTCGTGCCGACCGGCTACGTCGCCGCCCTCCAGCTCGACCCGATCGAGAAGAAGCCGTTCTTCCACGCCTACCCGGGCGCGCGCGCGCTGTCCTTCGGCATGCTCGGCTGCGATTATCACTGCGGCTACTGCCAGAACTTTTTGACCTCGCAGGCGCTGCGCGATCCGATCGCGGGGGTGCCGCCGCAAGAGATCACCCCGAAGCAGATCGTCAACCTGGCCCTGCACAACCGAGCCCGCGTTCTCACCTCGACCTACAATGAGCCCCTGATCACGAGCGAGTGGGCCGTCGAGGTCTTCAGGGAGGGGAAGACGCACGGGCTCGTCTGCTCCTATGTCTCGAACGGCAACGCCACGCCCGAGGTCCTCCAGTACATCCGCCCGTGGGTAGATCTCTATAAAGTGGATCTGAAGGGGTTCAACGACAGACAATATCGGAAGCTCGGCGGGCTCCTCCAGACCGTTCTGGATTCGATTCGCCTCATTCGTGAAAAGGACTTCTGGCTCGAGATCGTGACCCTCGTGATTCCGGGGTTCAACGACTCCAATGAAGAGCTGCGGGACATCGCCCGGTTCTTGGTCTCGGTCTCCCCGGACATTCCCTGGCACGTCACCGCCTTTCATCAGGACTACAAGATGACTGACCGAGAGAACACCAGCGTGAGGACCCTGCTGCGGGCGGCCGAGATCGGACGGGTCGAGGGTCTCCGCTTCGTCTATGCGGGGAACCTCCCCGGGCACGTCGGTCTGTTCGAGAATACCTACTGCCCATCCTGCAAGACCCTGCTCATTGAGCGCGTGGGCTACACCATCCTGCAGGATCTCCTCACCCCGAGTCGCGGGGTCTGCCCGTCCTGTTCGGCCAGGATCCCGGGTGTCTGGGGTTAGCCTTCCTCAAGCCGACGCCGTCGAGCTCCGTCGTCTGTCCTTCCATGGTTCGGGTGGATCACTGTTCAGGATCCACATCGTCAACGTCTTCCTGACCATCGTCACGCTGGGTGTCTACTACTTCTGGGGGAAGGTCAAGGTCCGGAGATACCTCCTGCACGAGACCGAGTTTGAGGGTGATCGGTTCGCCTACCACGGGACGGGCAAGGAGTTGCTGATCGGCTTTCTGAAGGCGGTCGGCGTTCCCATCATGTTGTTGAATAGCGCACCGACATTGCTCGGCTGGAGGATGGAGTACCAGATCCTGGCGATCGTCCTCATCTACGCCATCACCATCGTCTTCATCCCTGTTGCCGTTGTGGTCACGCGTCGCTATCGGCTGAGTCGGACCTCGTGGCGTGGGATCCGATTCTCGTTTCGGGGCCGGATGGTGGAGTTTATCAAGCTCTTTGTCCTGGGCACGCTTCTCACCACAATCACGCTTGGCCTCTACTATCCCATCTTCGCCACGCGACGATACGGGTTCCTGACCTCTTACTCCTACTTTGGAACGCAGAACGCCGAGTTCAACGGGCGCGGGCGGGATCTCTTCCGGAGCTATCTCCATTCCCCTCGTCCGATTTCCTTTTGCGAGCGTCGTGGTCGCGAGCACCGACGACCCGTACGTCACAGTCGACCGCGCGGAGTTCTTCGCGCGGAGCTGGGGCAGCCGCTTCGTGACGATCCCTCAAGGCGGGCACCTCAACGCCAGTTCGGGCTTGGGTGAGTGGCCGGCGGGCAAGAAATTGCTGAAGGAGTTGCTAAGCGCGGTCTAACCATGTCCCTCCTGCCAAGCTGGTCGACGGCGGCTCCAGAGGTGCGGGCCTGATCTCGTAGTCCAACCCTAATCTGTTGCCCCGCAAGCCGAATCCGGGTGGCTCCCCTCCGGCACGGGAAAAACGGGGGCCCCGGAGGCCCGCCACCCGGATGAGAGGCTCCTCCTACCTCCAGTCAGACAAAGAATAACATTCAAACAATCAAATAGTTATCTGGCAGACCCCCCTTCAGGCCCGAAGATAAGAGCCAAGGCACAATTCTTGCGGTACCCCCCTAAGAAAGGCCGAGTGTGAAGCAGTTCACGAGGCCAAACGCCAAGTGGGGGTCCGGAGGGCATGGAAGAGCTAGCTGGGAAGCGGGTCCTGATTACGGGGGGAGCGGGCTTCATCGGCTCACACCTGGCGGAGCATCTGGTTAGGGAGGGATGCGAGGTCAAGGTCCTCGACGATCTCTCGACTGGCCGTCTCGAAAATATCCAACATCTCCAGGCGAAGCCGAACTTCGACTTGGTCATCGGCTCCGTCCTCGACGAAGGCGTGGTCCGAAAGCTCGTCGGTGGGGCCGACATGGTTTATCATCTGGCGGCGTCTGTCGGCGTCCGCCTGATCCTGGAGCGCCCTGTCGAGACTATCCATAACAACATCTTCGGGACCGAAACGGTGTTGAGGTACGCCGCGGAGGCACGGAAGCGGGTGGTGATCGCGTCGACGTCCGAGGTGTACGGGAAGAACAACAAGGTCCCTCTCAGCGAGAACGATGATCGAGTCCTCGGGCCCACGACCAAGAGCCGGTGGAGCTACTCCTGCTCGAAGGGCATCGACGAGTTTCTTGGGCTGGCCTACTGGCAAGAGCGGAAGCTGGCGGTCGTAATCGTGCGCTACTTCAACACCGTCGGGCCTCGGCAGACCGGGCGCTACGGGATGGTCGTGCCCCGCTTTGTCCGCCAGGCCCTTGACAACGCGCCGATCACGGTCCACGGCGACGGAAACCAGTCTCGATGCTTCACGTATGTGGAGGATACCGTCCGCGCGACCGTGGCCCTCTCGCGTCACCCGGGCGCCGTCGGCGAGATCTTCAACGTGGGAAACAATCAAGAGGTGACGATCAGGGCCTTGGCCGAACGGGTCAAGCTCCTCGCGGAGAGCTCCTCCCCGATCGTCCAGGTCCCGTACGACCAGGCCTACCAGCCGGGGTACGAGGATCTTCGGCGCCGGGTCCCGGACATTCGAAAGGCCCGGGCCCTTGTGGGGTACGAACCGCAAGTCGGGCTCGACCAGCTCCTCACCCGCATCATCGCCCACATGAAGGCGACCGGCCACGCGTGACGGGCTGGTCTCCCCGGGATAGCCGTGATCGAGACGCTCAGGCGGTCGGGGCTCCTGATAGTGGTCGTGAGCTCGCTTTCCCTCCTCCCTGTTCCCCGGGCCGCGGCCCAAGAGTGGGCCTGGGCGATCCAGACGGACGCGGAGCGAGCCGACGTCTCGATCAGCGGGACTGACCTCGTGTGGTGGACGGGGCGACTTCAACTGAGCTATCGCGCCGAAGGCCAAGGCGGCGTGTTCTTCACCGTCGAGCACCAGGACCGGGAAACCGTGAACGACACCACATTCTTCGCCAGCGGGTACCGGCACCTGGATGGAGACTGGACGCTCTCGGGGCAGGCCGGGGTGACCCCGGACGCGGATTTCAACTACAAGTATATGGGTCAAGTGGAGGTCCACCGGCGCTTGGTGGGCACGCTGGTCGGCCACGTAGGGTACCAGTATCTCCGATTCACGACCGCCACGGTCCATCTGTTTACGCCGACGCTGACCTACTACCATGCGCGCGGCGAGGTCCAGGCCCGGGGTTTTCTTGGCCGGAACGAGGACAACGGGCATGAGCCTCGTGCCCTGCTGCTCCGGGCCCAGCACGACGTGACCCCAACGATCAGGCTCCACGGCGGCGTGTCGTTCGGAGATGGTGTCTTCGACATCAGCTCGCTTGCCCGGAAGGCGCCTCCGGGTTGGGTCGTGTTCTTCAATCCGGAGTTTCGATTGACTCCCAAAGATTCCATCGGAGCGGTACTCCTGCGCGGGCACGAGGATCCGGACTTCGAGAAGCGCTCCCTGGGGCTCTACTACCGGAGAGTCTTTTGAGTACCTTTGACTTCCTTTTCCTCCCCTCATTCATCTTCGCCACGACTCTCTGGTCCGCTCTGGTGATCTACGTTCTGGGCAGTCGCCTCGTCTATGATCTGCGTCGCCGCAAGATGCAGTCCGTGAGGAAGATCCTTGCCCAGTCTCGCCTCGAAGCCGTGTCTGCCGAGGAGCGGACGCGGCGAGTCCGGCAGGTCCTGGATGGACTGCCCCGCCGGATGATCAGGCGACTGGCCACAGACAATTCCACCACGGGGCGGATGGCCGAGGTCTTCTCGATCTACGCCGTCGAGCGGTGGGGAATCGATCGTGTGGTCAGGGAGGCGTCGTCCCATCGCGGACTCCTCCAGAAGTGGCGGCGCGTCGCTGCGCTCCGGATTCTGAGCCAGGCGAAGTACCCGAACATGCTGGCGCTGCTGGAGCGCGCGCTCGAGGAGCGAGATCGACATGTCCTCGGCGCGGCGGTGGACATCCTCGGCAAGATGAGCGACCTCCGTGCGGCCAAGCTCCTGGTGGAAGCGCTCCGCGCCCAGCGCTATCCTGCTTCGCGGATCGCCACCCAGCTCGACCATTTCCCGCTGCCGATCCGCGAGTTCCTGCGTCCGCTTCTCACGGACCTCGATCCGGTGGCCCGTCTCTGGGGGGCCACGCTCCTCTCGCACTACCCTCCCACCAGCGAGATCGAGACAGAGCTCGCGGCTCTCGGCGGCGATCCCGATCCGCGAGTCCGGAAGGCAGCCATCGTCACGCTCGGGACCATGGCTGTCCCGTCCGCTGCTGCGATCGCGACCAAGCTTCTCTACGATCCCGTCTGGTGGGTCAAAGCTCATGCTGCGAGGACACTCGGGCACCTGGGTCGACACGACCTCGCTTCTCTGGTCGCGCCGCTTCTGGCCGACACCGAGTGGTGGGTGCGTACCGCCGCGAAGGAATCCCTGGAGACCATGGGGAAGGACGTGTGGCGCGCCCTCGTTCCCTACCTCGAGCATCCGGACCGCTTCGCCCGTAACGGCGTGGCGGAGGTGCTCCAGAACATGGGCGTCCTCGACTCGCTCGTCGTTGAGGCTGCCGAAGGGCGACTCGGGCGGGAGGACAGCGAGATCCTCCGCAAGGTCCTCGCCGCCGGTGGCGACGGCCTGGTCGAGGCCGTGGCCGGGCGGGCGGAGCCGAACGTCGCTCCGCGCGTGCGCCGCCTCCTCGAGGAGATGGGTCTGGAGCCCGCCGGGAGGGCGTCGTGATCTCGAAGTCCGCCATCCTGGTCGGGCTCTATTGGGCCTACGTCGTCTGCTTCGTCCACCTTCTGGGGGCGAACCTTCTATATCTGACCATGTTCATCGTGGCCGCCGTGGACAACATGATCCGGAACCGCGAGGACCGGACCGAAGACTACGACACCCTGGCCAGCTCGCGGTTCACGATCCCGGTCAGCGTTATCGTTCCGGCGTACAACGAGCAGTCGATGATCATCCCCTGCGTCCGGTCTTTGCTCGCCCAGGAGTATCCGGAGTTCGAGGTCATTGTCGTCAATGACGGCTCCAAGGACGCGACCTTCGATATCCTCACGCGCGAGTTCGAGCTGAAGCCGCGGCAGGTGTTCTATCGCCGCAAGCTGTCGTCGGCGAAGATCCGTGGCGTGTACCGGGGCACGCGCGAGCCACGCTTGATCGTGGTGGACAAGGAGAACGGCGGAAAGGCCGATGCCCTCAACTGCGGCATCAACATGTCCCGGTACCGCTACCTCTGTTTTGTGGATAGCGACACGGTCTTCATCCGGAAGGCCCTCCTCAAAGGCATGCGGCTCGCCATCAAGGATCCGGCGCGCGTCCTTGGAGTCACGAGCCTCATCAACATTTCGACCGAGCCTGAGACCGCGTGCCAGACCGACTCTGGGGAAACACGGCTCGCGCCGAGCCCGTTTGTCAACTTCCAGCACATCGACTACCTTCGGTCATTTCTCGGCAACCGCTCGGCCTGGAGTCGCTTGAACTTCATGCTTTGCACGATCGGCGTGTTCTCGATCTGGCGACGCGACGTGATTATGGAGATGGGCGGCTTCTCGCCTGATTTCACGTGCGAAGACATCGAGATCTCCTTCCGCGCCCATCACCGCCATCTTCGAGAGAAGCGCCCGTACCAGATCCTTTCCCTGCCGGACGGCGTCGGCTGCACCGAGGGCCCGTCGCGTATTCGGTCGCTCATCAGCCAGCGGGCGCGGTGGCAGCGGGTCATCAACGAGACCGTCTGGCACTACCGGCGGATGGCCTTCAACCCCCGGTACGGAACCGTCGGCCTGATCGGCCTTCCGTACTATGTCCTCTACGAAGTCCTCGCGCCGGTGCTCGAGATAACGGCCCTGGTCTCGCTGCCGGTTGCCTGGTGGATCGGGTTCATGGACTGGAGAGGCTTCTTTCTCTATCTGGGGAGCATGTGCTTTCTCACCGGTTCGCTCACGAACGCCGTGGTCTTGGTGCAGGACGCGGGCACCCGGACCTACCGTCTCCGCGAGTTGGCGATGTTGATGATCCTGGGGGCCGTGGAGTTCCTGGTGTATCGCCCGGTGCTGTCCTTCGCCCGGTTGAAGGGGACGTGGGACTTCTTCAAAGGCGAGAAGCGTTGGCACAAGTTCGAGCGAAACCGTCGGTCCGGGAACCCCCGGCTGGGTGCAGGGGCCCGGGCTGGGTCAGGGGAGGCGGCCGCCTGAAGTGGGAGGGCTCGTTCAGCCCAGGCCGCCAGATGGTCAATTTTTTTCTGCTTGACTACTCAACAGATGTATTGTATATGATCGCCATGGACCGCCGGCAACGCTTGGCGATTCTGGCCGAAGCCGCCTCGGGGGACCGTGAGCACGGGCTTCCCGGCGGCATCGCCGCGCCCGGGGCCGCGGTGGGGATTCGGAAGGTCAATCTTCCGGGCGGGGGTTCCACCAACATCATGCGCGTGATGCAGACGAACGCCTGCTCCCTGAGCTGCGGCTACTGTCCGACCTTTTGCGGGGGGAAGGTCAAGCGCACGGCCCTCGCACCCGAAGAAGTCGCCACGACCTTCATGGAGGCTCATCGCAAGGGGCTGGCCCAGGGGCTCTTCCTCACCTCGGGGGTCCCGGGAAAGCCCGAGCGGATGATGGACCGGATGCTCGCCTCCGTGGAGTGGCTCCGCCGGAAGGAAGGGTATCAGGGCTACGTGCATATCAAGCTGCTTCCCGGCGCCGAGTCGGCTCAGGTGGATCAGGCGACGAGATTGGCGAACCGGGTTTCGGTGAATCTCGAGGGCCCGGCCGATCCCTACGTCAGGCAGCTCGCCAGGGAAAAGGATTTCAGCGGGGACTTGCTTCCCAAGCTGGAGCTGGCCGGCCGACTCCTTCGCCAGAGACGTCAGGAAGGAATTCCAGGCTCGATCAGGCCGGCGGGAACGACCACCACGCCCACTTCAGCGCCTTCCAGCCCGTCGTGGGCACGCCAATGGAAGGACAGAAGGCCACGCCAGCGATGCGAGAGTTCCGTCTCTACCAGGCCGAGCATCTCCTGCGCCAGTACGGTTTCCGATTCGAGGAGCTCTCCTTCGACCCCGATGGTAACCTCCCCCTGGACCATGACCCCAAGACCGCCTGGGCCCTTCGTCATCCCGAAGTCTTCCCGCTCGAGCTTGAAACCGCGCCGTACGAGCTTTTGCTTCGGGTCCCCGGCATCGGGCCCAAGGCCGCGCTCACCCTGGCTCGAGAGCGACGGCGAAGCGTTATCCGGGGGCTCCAGGATCTCAAGCGCCTCGGCGTGGATACGGTCCGCGCGGGCTACTTCCTGACCCTCAAAGGGCGGCGACTCGCCCCATCGCTTCCCGCCCACCAGCTCCGGCTCTTCCCCTTTGGCGAGCACATGCCCCAGGCCCCGTTCAAGACCGTCGTCCCGCCCTGCGCCTACCGGTGAGAGCGACAGCCGCCGTCCTCCCCGAGTATGCTGACCAGCGCTGCAGTGTTTGCACAGGATGGGTTCCACAGCCTATGACGCACAAGTACTGGGAAAGCCAAAGACGAATCCTGTTATTGCGGGAGGCTCTTCCCCGGTGCTATGCTGCCCCCGACCCAGATTATGCTGGTCAACATACTCACTGGTTATGCGAAGAAGGAACTGAGTCACCGAGCAAGATAGGATAGGTGGTGCATATGGTTCGCCCTGTTGAAGTTCGGCCCCTCGCCCGCTATCGCGTCTGGCTGCGCTACCAGGACGGCACGGAGGGCGAGGTGGATCTGTCCCACCTGGCAGGCAAAGGTGTGTTCGCCTTGTGGGAACAGGAAGGCGTGTTCGCCAAGGTCAAGCTAGGTGCGCATGGACAGCTCGAATGGCCAGGCGATATCGACCTGTGTCCCGACGCTCTTTACCTCAAGTTAACCGGGAAGCGACCAGAAGACGTCTTCACGGGACCCGGCCCGACCAGCGGTCATGCCTGAGGTCAGTCGCTTCTACGGCATCGTCATCAAGATCTTCTACGACGACCACAACCCGCCCCACTTCCATGCCGAGTACGGCGAGCACGAGGTTCTCGTCAACATCAATACGCTGGCCATTCTCAGTGGTAGTCTCCCGGCTCGCGCCCTGGGAATGGTGACAGAATGGGCTTCCTTGCATCAGCGCGAACTGTTGGCCTCGTGGGAGAGGGCAAGCCGCCTCCAGCCGCCAGGCAAGATTGCCCCGCTGCCGTGAATCTCAACGGGTCTCGCATAACAACCGATTCGAGCGGCCGGCGTACTCGGTCGGTGACGAGTCCCGATCGGGCTGCCGCCGCCGCTCAATCGGAGCGTTCTTCCGGCGCCGCCTCGCATTCGCTCAGCAGCGCCGGAAGAACGCGCGGATCTGCTGGTCGCCCCGCCTGTCCTGCCGCGCCGCGGCGCGGCAGAACCGGCGGATGCTCCCGCCGCGGCCCGGCGGGAGGCCCGAGGTCTCCCACCCGGCCGCGCAGCAGATCCGCGCGTTAGGGTGCAAGGTAGCCGGGGGTAGAGGGATTAAGGACCATGGCATCGGAGAGAGGCTTTAAGTTTACTAAGGCTGATGGTTATGAGCGTTACCTGGGGCCGTGGAGTTCTGCTCTCGGGCCTCGGTTTATCGATTTCGCCGAGGTCCAAGATGGCGACCGCGTGCTCGATGTTGGATCGGGTACCGGCTCCCTTGCTCTCGCGCTAGCGGCTTCGATGTCCCGCTCGGAAGTCGTCGGGATCGATCCGTCTGCACCTTACATTGAATTTGCCCAGACACGTACCAGGGACCCTCGGGTGCGCTTCGAGGTAGGCGACGCCATGAACCTGCCTTATGCAGACAACTACTTTGACAAGAGCCTTGCCCAGCTTGTGCTTTCGTCTGTACCCGATCCCAAGCGCGCGGTCATGGAGATGTACCGCGTAACAAAGACAGGAGGCGTTCTGGCGGCGTGTGTTTGGGGGTCGGGTACAGACAACGAACGAAACTATCTATTCTGGGAAGCTGCTATGGCCGTCGATCCCGCAGCCAAGCAACAGCGCGAGCCCGAGGGAGGCTACGGTCGTAAGGGTCGGCTCTCCGCCCTTTGGGCTGAGTGCGGCTTAAAGGAGATCAAAGAAACTGATCTGGTTGTCTCAATTGACTTCGCCTCCTTTGACGAGTTCTGGCTGCCGCACCTGGAAGGACAAGGTCACGCTGGCTCTTACGTGAGAGGCCTGCCTCGTGATCGGCAAGAGGCGTTGCGCGAGCGCTTACGGCACGACCTATTGCGCATTAAAGGAGACGGCCCTTTTTCCCTTCGGGCCCAAGCCGTGGCAGTCCGGGGCATCTTGCCAAGGTAACGCTTATCTATGTCAAAGTTGATAGAGTGAAACCGCGCCCTAACTCGGCGCTCAACGCGGACACGCAAAAACCGCGCGCCGGTTAGCTTGGCGTTAGGCGCACTGCAGGTCATCTTCCGCCCTAGATCAGCTAAGCTAGGTGGACACCGAAGCCGGGAGTGAGGCCGAGGCCCACAATGAAATGTCCGAGGTGTCAGTACGAGAACCGCCCCGGCGCGAAGTTTTGCGAGGAGTGCGCGGCGCCCCTGGCGCGCGCGTGCGCCAACTGCGGAGCCCAGCTTTCGCCAACTGCCAAGTTCTGCTCAGAGTGCGCCCATCCCGCTGGCCAGGCAGCCCCGTCGACATCACAGCGCTTCGGCGCGCCT
>Ga0184637_10000235_pt1 | contig 40506 bp, 29 predicted proteins | sample PLM3_127_b2_FD_133143 | JGI IMG/M metagenome (GOLD analysis project Ga0184637, IMG submission 133143) | Groundwater sediment microbial communities from an aquifer in East River, Colorado, USA - PLM3_127_b2 | ecosystem: Environmental > Terrestrial > Soil > Riparian zone | place: USA: East River... | reverse complement strand
GGCCCGGGTCGAAGACGGCATGGCGGACCCCGAGACCGTCGCCACGTTCGCGGGCGAGCCCGCGGTGGTCCTCCAGGTCCGGAAGCAATCGGGCACCAACACCATCGCGGTAGTGGATTTCTTGAAGGAGCGGGTCGAGCAGCTGGGCTCGCAGCTTCCCCCGGGCTTCAAGATGGACATCGTGCGAGACCAGTCGGAGTTCATCCTCGCCGCGGTCGACGCCGTGCAGGAGCACCTGATCCTGGGATCGTTTCTCGCGGCGGGAATCGTATTTCTCTTCCTCGGAAGGCTCCGCCCCACGATCATCGCCGCCGTCGCCATCCCGAGCGCCCTCGTCGCGACCTTCGCCGCGATGGAGTGGATGGGCTTCACCCTGAACGTCATCACCCTTCTCGCCCTCACCCTCGCCGTCGGGATCGTCATCGACGACGCGGTGATCGTCCTCGAGATCATCTTCCGCTACATGGAAGAGAAGAAGATGTCGGCGCGTGAAGCGGCGATCGAGGGAACGCGCGAGGTGGGCCTCGCGGTCATCGCCATGACCCTCTCGCTCATCGCCGTCTTTCTTCCCGTGGCCTTCATGGCGGGAATCGTGGGCCGGTTCATGAACTCCTTCGGCGTGACCATGGCGTTCGCCATCGCGGTATCGCTCCTCGTGGCCTTCACCCTCACCCCGATGTTGTCGTCCCGGTGGCTCCGCGAAAAGGACACGGGCGGCGGCCACGAGAAGTCCTCCCGGGAGTCACGGTTCTACGCCCCCGTCGAGAGGCTGTACATGGCGATCCTCGGCTGGTCCATGCGCCACCGGTGGGTGGTGGTCGTGGTGATGTTCCTGGCGGCCCTTTCGACCGTGCCGCTCGCCATCGTGGCGAACAAGAACTTTCTCCCGAGCGACGACGAGTCACAATTCGAGGTCGTGGTCCGCGCACCCGAGGGATCCAGCCTCGAGAGCACCCGGGTCATCATGGAATCGATCGCCTCCCGCGTTCGGGAGCTTCCGGGCGTGGCGGCGACGCTCCTCACAATCGGCGACGATCCGCAGCTCACCCGCAATCTCGGGACCATCTACGTGAAGCTGGTCCCGGTAGCGGAGCGCGAGGAGACGCAGTTCGACGTCATGGCGCGGGTTCGTGCGCAGGTCCTCCCTCAATACGGTTCTCTCGAGCTTCGAGCCCAAGTTGCACCGGTGTCGCCGTTTCGGGCCGGGCAGAACGCGGAGATCATGTTCTGGGTGGGCGGCCCCGACCTCGATCGCCTCGGGGAGTACGCTTCTCGCCTGATGGAGGTGCTGCGATCGCAGCCCGGGGTGGTGGACCCCGACACGAACCTCGTCGTGGGAAATCCCGAGCTCGGCGTCCGCATCGATCGCGCCAAGGCCGCGGACCTCGGCGTCCAGGTCCAGGACATCGCGGCGACGATGAACGTCCTGGTCGGCGGACTCGAGGTCACCGACTACTACGAGGGGGGCGAGCAGTACGAAGTCCACGTTCGCGCCGACGAGCGCTACCGCCGCGACGCCTCGGGCATCTCCCAGGCGGAAGTGCCCTCGCGCACCGCGGGCCGAGTGACGCTGAAGGACGTGATCTCGGTAGAGGAAGGCACCGGTCCCTCGCTCGTCAATCGCATCTCTCGCCGCCGGCAGGTGCTTCTCTACTGCAACATGGCGCCCGGCCACTCTTCGCAGGCGGTCATCGACGCTCTCGAGCGCAAGGCGGCGGAGCTCGACATGCCCGCGGACTACTCTTACGGACTCACCGGACGGTCTCGGGAGCAGGGACGGGCGCTCACGAACTTCGCGCTCGCCTTCCTGCTCTCCTTCATCTTCGTGTATCTCATCCTCGCGGCTCAGTTCGAGAGCTGGCTCCACCCGGTCACCATCCTTCTGGCGCTTCCGATGACGATGCCGTTCGCGCTCCTCGCGATCGTGTTCTTCAATCAATCGATCAACATCTTCTCCCTGCTCGGCATCCTGGTGTTGTTCGGAATCGTGAAGAAAAACGGGATTCTCCAGATCGACCACATGAACAACCTGCGGGAGCAAGGGATGCCCAGGGAAGAGGCCATCCTGGTCGCGAACCGGGATCGGCTGCGGCCCATCCTCATGACGACACTCGCGTTCGTCGCGGGGATGATCCCGCTCGTGATCTCGAGCGGCACCGGGGCGGGCACCAACCGCGCCATCGGCACCGTGGTCATCGGAGGCCAGACGCTCGCGCTGCTCCTGACGCTCGTGGGGACTCCGGTCGCTTATAGCCTCTTCGACGACCTCGGGAAGCTCATCGCGCGGTTGAAGGCGTGGTGGAGCCCGCGGCCGTCGCGCGAGCCGTCTCAGGCGGGCGCCGCGAGCCGGAGCTCCCGGCTCGCTTGAGCCTTTGCCCCGTCTGCAGGTAGAATCCACCCATCTGGTCCCTTACGTAGTTCGAAAACATCTCTTCGCTGGAGCCGCCCGCGCAAGCCGGAAGGCGGTTTCTGAGGTGCAATCATGAGTGGAGAACAAGCGCCCCAGGTCCCGTCGACTTCTTCGGGTCTGGAGTCGAACGTCGCCGCCGCGCTCGCGTACTTTCCCATTCTCGCGGTCATTTGGCTTCTGGTCGAGCCCTACAGCAAGGACCGCTTCATCAAGTTTCACTCCATTCAATCCATCGCTCTCACCGTAGTCTCCATCGGCCTCGGCATGGTCCTCCTGATCATCCCCATCATCGGCTGGGTCCTCCTCCCGTTCGTTCAGCTCGGGATTTTCGTGGCGGCGGTCATCTGCGCGGTGAAGGCCTTCCAGAAGGAGAAGTTCAAGCTTCCGGTGATCGGCGACTTCGCGGAGAAGCAAGTCGGCGCCTGACCCGTCAATTGCTTTCCTCCTCTGGCGGCGCTTCCGGCTCGAGCGGGATGTAGCCGAGCGCGGGCTCTTTGCGAGCGGCCGGCGGCGCCGAAGCCGTTGACGAGATCACGACCGAGGCGCCGTCCAGACGAAAGCACACGCGAGCTCCGTCGGGTGAGTCGGCGAGGTGCTTATCGGCGATCGTCTTCGCCCGGGCCAGCCTCTCCGAGCCGATCGCGGGAGTCGATTCGATCCGGACCCCGTCGCGCGCCTTGGTGAGGACGATCTCGAGGCCACCGCCCACATCCGCGTGGAGGAGCTGATAAAGCTCGGCGGCGAGCCCGCTGAGAGGACCACTCTCGGGCAAGCTCTCGAAGCTCGGCGCGGTCTCGATCGTAAGCTCCTCCGCTCTCGGAATCGCGCGCCCCGCTACGCTCAAGATCGCGCCAAGGAGCGAGGCCCCCTCGATCTCGACGGGACGATTCAAGCCTCCGTTGCGGGCGTAGAGCCAGAGAGTGCGCAGCCGCTCTCCGGCCGCGATCGCCTCGACCTCGGTGCGCGCGAGGTGAAGGGCGCCCTCGCTCAGAGGATTCACGATCGCGCGGTCGATTTCGGGCGAAATCAGAAGCTCCTTGAGGTACGAAAGGGCGACGGACCCCGGGACCGGGAGCGTCTTCACCGCCTTGGCGTCGGTCTTCCAGGAGAGCTTTCTCGCGCACTCCCGGCAGAGCTCGAGGTTGGTGAAGAGAGGGATGGCGATGAGGCCGGTGTCGAGGCGCAATCGATGCAAGGGTAGGCTCGAGCCCAGCTCCAGGGCCGTTTCCGGACGGTTCTTGACCCCGTCGAGGCTCGTGAGCGGGAGTTGGAACCGGGCCCCGGAAAAGCGCTCGGAGAGCGCGTCCACCACGCGCGGGTCGTTCGTGCGAGCGGCGGTGACGAGCTCGGTGAGATCGTGCAAAGTTGCCCGCTATGCCCGCTATGCCCGCTAAGGAAGCTCCGGGAGCGACGCCGACTGCGCTCTTCCTTCGTGAAGCCACTCGCGGAGAAACGCGATTCTCTCCTTCTGCGAGCGGCTCAGAGGGATCAGTTTCTCGATGGCTTCGAGAACGTCCTTCGTCGTGAACTCCCTTCGGGGCCGGTCGGGATCGTTGAACGCCCGGTACATCGCGTCGATGATCGCCTGCTCGATCTCCGCTCCAACGTGTCCCGAGGAGGCGGCCGCGAGCTTCTCGAGATCGAAGCTCGAGAGGTTGCGCTTCCTCTTCGCGAGGTGGACGGCGAGGATCTCCGCACGCTCGCTCTTCGTGGGAAGGTCGAGGAAGAAGACCTCGTCGAAACGGCCGCGGCGCAAGAGCTCGGGAGGAAGCCTCGAGATGTCGTTCGCGGTCGCCACCACGAAGACCGGCTTCTTCTTCTCCTGCATCCACGAGAGGAGAGTCGCGAGGACCCGGAGAGACGTCCCGCCGTCGTTGTCTCCCGTCGAGATCCCTTTTTCGAGCTCGTCGATCCAGAGAACGCAGGGCGCGATCGTCTCGGCTAGCCGAAGGGCGCGGCGGGAGTTCTCCTCGGATTCCCCTACGAACCTCCCGTAGAGAGCGCCGAGGTCGAGCCGGACAAGAGGAAGCCTCCAGAGACCCGCGACCATCTTCGCGGTGAGCGACTTTCCCGTTCCCGGGATTCCAATGAGCGCAATCCCCTTGGGCTCGGGAAGCCCGTACTCGCGGGCCTCCTCGCTGAAGGCGCTCTCCCGGAGCCGCAGCCACTGCTTGAGGACCTCGAGGCCGCCGACGTCTCCGATGTTCTCCCGCGCCTCGTGCACGTCGAGTGCACCCGAGCCGCGGATGATCTGACGCTTCTCCCGCCCGATGAGCGCGATGTCGTCTTTGTCGAGGACTCCCCCGGAAACGATGGCCTTGGCGAAGACCCGCTGCGCCTGATTGGACGACAGACCGAGCGCCGAGCGAACGAGCTTGTCCGTGTCCTCACGGGAGAGGTCGACTTTGGTGCCGGGAGCGGCGAGAAGGCCCGCCAGGATCTTCTTGAGGTCGGGGACGTCCGGAGACGGGTAGTCGAGAAGCGCCGCATCGTCCTCGAGCTCCTCGGGAAGCTTTCTCGCGGGAGAGGTGACCACGAGGGTCTTGTGGGTGTACTTCAACGCATGGGCGAGGTTGCGGAGCTTGCGAACGATCTTCGGCTGATCGGCCCAGCAGTGATGGAAGTCCGGGAGCAGCACCACCACGCGCCCCTCGAGCGCATCGATGGCCTCGAGCGCCGCGAGGGCGTCCCGGGCCTCGGGCGGCGTCTCAGAGCCCACGATCGTCTGAAAGTAATCGGCATGGTCCCACTTCAAGAGTGAAGTCTTCCGGCGCTCGCAGACCGCCTTCAGGTCCTCGAGGATCTTCCTCTCCTCGAACGAGACCACGTAGACGAAAGGAGTCCGCGCGCGGAGACAGATTTCGAGCTCCTGCTGGAAATCCACCTTTTCATTGTACCGAATCCGCTTGCGGACTCCGAGCCAGGGTCCTCGTTGGCCAGCGGTCCGACGACCCTGTTGTCACCGTTCGACCCGTGGTGGACAATGAAGCCCAACTCAACGACGCTGGAGGTCTCCATGCGAGATGTCTCGGTTGCCCTGACGCACCGGCCCGGCGAGCTGGCCCGAGTCGCCAGAGCCTTGTCCCGCTACGGAATCAACCTCAAATCGGTCGCTGGCCTCGCCGTCGACGGTCATGTGCGGGTTCGCTTTCTTCCCGATGAGATCGAGTCTGCGCGCAAGGCCCTCGAAGCGAGCGGAATCCGGTTCGAGGAAAGCGAGGTGGTCACCGTCTTGCTCGAGAACAAGGCGGGAGCGCTCGCCGAGATCGCCGAGAAGCTGGCCGACGCGAACGTGAACCTGCTGGCCCTTTACGTCACCGGCCTCGAGGGCGATCTGGTGGAGCTCGCCATCGTGGCCGACGATCCCAAGAAAGCCAAACGGGTTCTCGCTTGATCGGGGTCGAGGGGTGGAATCCAAGGTTTTGAAGTGCCGAACGCCGTCGCCATCTACTACTGGCTGACGCCGGCGTTTTGGGCGCTCGACGTCTTCTTCGGTGCGAACCTGAGGACTGCGGCGTTCGAAGGCCACTCGGGCTGGAAGGCGGCCTATTATCTGTTCTGCCTCGGATGCGGAGTCGCTCTCTGGCTCAGGCCCGCCTGGACGAGACTCGTCGGGCTCACCGAGTCGAGCCTCAATCTCCTCGTCCTGATCCTCGGAGTGATGGTCCCCTACTTCCAGCTGATCGATCGACTCGCCGCGCGCGAGGCCGTCATCAATCCCAGCCCCTTCACCATCGAGAAAGCGCTGAGCTTTCTTCTGTCGGGAACCGTCTGCGCGATCGCCTTCCGCATGCACGCCGCTCCATTTCAACCCTTCGCGAGAGCGAAGAGAGAGTCGATGTGAGGACCTGGCGCACTCATCGGGCCAACAGAAGTGAGAGAAGCGACACCGGCACGATTCGAGGGTCGGGAATGTCGACCTCCTCGAGCATCGTAACCAGTACGGCGAAAGGCGCGTTGTAGTGCACCTTCTCGACGAATGAGCGCAGCCCGAGCGTGTCGCGGAGGGGGTCGATTCGCCTTCGATACTCCACCTCCACCGGAATGCGCTTCTCCCCGATCGTAAGCACGAAGTCCACTTCCGGCTCCGTCGGCCGCTCGGGGAAATGCGCGACGTCGAGATGCGGTATCCCGCCGAGGTATGCCCCGGCCACGCTTTCCGCGATGTGACCGGCGAGATCCGAGAGGTGAGGACTACGTTCGAGACTCTCCGGGTCGAGGGGCACGGTTTCCTCGAGCCAGCTCTGCCGCAGACCGTGATCCACGACACAAAGCTTCGCGGGGCCGCGGACTCGCTTCAGTCGAAGCTCGAGTGGCAGGAGCCGCCTCACCAGGAGCGAGCCCTCGAGGAAGCGGATGTAACTCAGCACGCGCTGCCAACCGATGTTCGCGCGAAGAACGGTCTTGAGCTCGGCGATGAGCGTCGCCTGGGAAGGTGCCTGGCCCGCGTAGCGACAGCAGAGCCGGAACACTTCCTCGAGGAGCGCCGGATCTCGCTTCCGTCCCCGCTCTCCCAGCCGAAGGTCGTGTTGGATCACGCGGCGGATCACGGTCTCGTTGAGCTGGTCCGCGACCTCCGCCCACGGCACTTCAGCGCGCGCATGGCCGATCGGATAACCGCCTCTCTCCGAGAAGGCGGTAAAGGCGTTGTCTCGAGCCCCCCGGTGACGGTTTCCATGACCGTTGAGCCCTTGCCAAAATTCGACACGCAACAGATCGTCGAGTCCGTTCGCAGGTAACAATGGTTCGATATCCTCGCCCAATCGAAGGCCCGCGATCTCACGCAGGAGCAGGGTTCCAAGATCGAGCGGCGCGACTCGGCCCGCAAGGGCTGTCGCGCCCCGCTTCGATACGCAGGGCTGAGCTTCCCGTCACCACGACATGGACGGTGTGGTGGTCGACGAGTGCCTTGATCTGGGGCGCCCAGTCAACGAGGTTTTGCGCCTCGTCGAAGAATAGAAAAGCGGGCTTGCCCGCGTGGGCCGCCTCGTTGCCTCGTTGAACGTCGAGCCCAGTATGCGGTTCTGAAACCATCCGGCAATGGCCAGAACGGGTTCATCCAGACCCTTGAGGCTCGTGATTTCGTCGAACTGAACGCGCAGAATTCTTCGGGGCTCGACATCCCTTTCCTTGATGAGGTGTTCGATCGCCTGTTCGAGCAGGGTCGTCTTTCCCACCTGCCGCGCGCCTCGCAGGATGACGGCAGGCGCGAGACCCGTGTCGAGCTTTCGCAGAAGCGCGTTGAACGCCCAGCGGCGGTAGGCTGGAAGAACTCTCCCAGGCTTCTCCTCCCACCACGGGTTTGCGCTTCGGAGGTACTCGTCCAGCACAGGGGGCAGTCGGACCTAATTATCGATGGCCTGGTACACCAGCGTCTTGACGTACCAGCGCTGATCCCGATCGAAGGGGCTGAAGTTCGTGAGGAAGATCAGGACCAGCTCCTCCTTCGGGTCGACCCAGAAGACGGTGTTGAAGATGCCACCCCAGGTATAGTCTCCTTCGGAGCCGAGCGAGTGTCCCTTCCCGAGTTCTTGCAGTACCGCGAAGCCGAGCCCGAAGCCGTAGCCGGGATAGATGGGGATCTCCTTCCCCAGGTGATCCGTGGTCATCAGCTCGACGGTCTTGCGGCTCACGAGTCGCGTGCCGTCGAGCTCCCCTCCGTTCAGGAGCATCTGGAGGAAGCGGTAGTAATCGGCCGCGGTCGACACCAGACCGCCGCCGCCGCTGAACCAGGTCTTCGGCCCGACGACGAGCCGGCTCTCGCGCCCTCCGTCGAGAGGCTTCAAGGACGGCGATTCGCCTCTCTGGTAGAGCGTGACCAGACGCTTGGCCTCGTCCGCGGAAAGATAGAACTTTGTGTCTTTCATCCCGAGCGGCAGAAGGATGCGCTCTTCGAGGAAACGATCGAGCCTCTGGCCCGAGACCACCTCCAAAAGCCTCCCGAGGACGTCGGTCGAGTGGCTGTACTCGAACGTCGTTCCCGGCTGGTGGACAAGCGGAAGCTCGGCAAGCTTTCGAACGAGCTCCTCGTTGGTCGAAGATTCGAGCAGCCGGGTGCGACGGTAGAGCTCTCCCACCGGTCCCTGATTGATGAAGCCGTAGGTGAAGCCGGAACGGTGCGTCAGGAGATCGTGAATCGTGATCTCCCGCGCGGCGGGCACGGTCTCGAGCGCCTCGGGAGAGACGGCCTCCCCCTCGGGCACCACGGCGACCCGGAGCTTCCCGAGCTCGGGGATGAACCGGGAGATGGGGTCGTCGAGGAGGAAGCGACCTTCTTCATGGAGCATCATCACCGCGAGGCTCACGATCGGCTTCGTCATCGACGCGATCCGGAAGATGGAGTCTTCCCGCATCGCGCGGCCTTCCTCGATGTCCGCCTTCCCCGCCGACTCGAAGTAGACGATGTGACCGCGCCGGGCGACGAGGCTCACCGCCCCGGCGATGCGACCCTTCTCCATTTCGGCGAGGGCGAATTCGCCGATCCGAGAGAGTCTCTCGGAAGAGAGCCCGACCTCCTCGGGTCGTACCCGCTCCGCTCCTAAGGCGAGAGTCGGGACGAGAGAGAGCAGCAGTAAGAACAGGTAGCGGCGTTTCACCGCGGGAGAATAGCACGAGATTCGAACGCTACTCGTAGACGACGTCCATCACCCAGATATCGCCCGCGTCTTCGACCCACGTGAAGTAGAGGTATTTGCCGTCGGTCGCCAGACAATCCAACGCCATGGGTCCGCGTTTTCCAGAAAAGTCGGTCAGCTTCCGCGCATCTCCGCCTTCTGCGGGAACGGTCCAGAGGTCATTTCGATCCAGGAAATACACGGCCCTTCCGTCGCGTGACCAGATCGGATAGGGCAGCAGGTCACTGTGCGCGAGTCGTACGGGCTCGCCCCCTTCTCGCGACATGCGCCACACGGCCCCGCTCCCACCGCGGAGCGACGAGAACACGATCCAGGCGCCATCTGGCGAGATGGCCGGGGACCGGTCCAGTGCCGGATCGTCAGTCAGGCGCTTTTCGCCGCTTCCATCGAATGCGATCGCGTAGATGTCCTCATTTCCATCACGGACGGACCAGAAGACGAGCGAGGATCCATCCGGAGACCACGAGGGATAAAAGTCCTGAGCCGGGTTCCGAGTGATCTGTTTCGCCTGACCTCCGTTCGCAGGCATCACCCAGAGATCCCGGTTCCCGCTGCGATAGGCGTAAAAGGCGATTCGACTTCCATCGGGAGAAAAGCTCGGAAACCAGTCCGGCGTCGGATCGGTGGTGAGCTGCTGCATGTCGCCTCCCCCCGCGGGCATGAGCCAGAGGTCGGGGTTTCCGGCGCGGTCCGAGCTCAAAACGATGCGGGTTCCGTCGGGCGAGACGTCGGCGAACTCCACGTAGGCTTCGTCGAACGAGAGCTGTTGGGCATCACTCCACGCGGCGAGGCGATCTTCACGGATCGGAACCCGCCAGAGGTTCCCCACCAGACGCCCGCGGGAGTAGGCGAGCTTCGTCCCATCGGGCGAGAAGAAGGCCGTGCGCATCCCGACTCCGGTGGTGAGGGGCTCGGGCTCTCCCATCACGACGCCGTCTTCCCCCATTTCCAGCCGCCAGAGATCCATGGCACCGCCCCGGTTCGAAACGAAGTAAAGATACCTTCCGTCCTTCGACCAGCTCGGGCTCTCGTCTTTCCAAGTTCCGTTCGTGATCGGGATTGCCTCGCCACTCGAGGCTCGAAGAAGCCAGAGCTGGGTGGTGTGGGTGTTTTGGGCGCTCCCGGGCCCGTCCAGGTAGGCGAAAAATCGGCCGTCGGCAGACCACGTCAGGTCCCAACGCGCATTGCCGCTTCCGGGAAGCGGGAATCTCCTCGACTCTCCCGCTGAGAGAGTGAGGACTTCCGCCTGAGAGCCTTGCCCCGTGACGGGCAAGATGTACGCCAATTGGGTTCCATCCGACGACCACTGCGGGCTGACTCCGGCGAGGGCCGCCACCTTGCGTGGAGAGCCTGTTAACGGAGACATGACGTATGCGCCTCCGCCGTCGCGCTGGGAGATGAAGGCGATCTCGCGCCCGTTGGGAGACCAGCTTGGATTATAGTCGTCGCCGTCGTGGTCTTCGGTTCGGTTCAGGTGCTGGCCGCTTCCCACCTGCGTCATCCAGATGTCCCAGTTTCCCGACTGGTTCGACTGATAGGCGAGAGTCTGGCCGTCCGGAGACCACGAGGGGTAATCCTCGACACCGACCGCCGACGTCACTTGAATCGGGTGCGTAAACCGCGGATGAGGCGCTGGCCCGCTCGCGAGGCGCAGAAGGGAATAGACACCGACGGCGAAACCCGCGAACCCGAGGACGCCCCACGCGAGAGCACGCCGGCTACCAGGGGCCGCTGAAACGCCGGCGACCCGGGCGCCGCTTTCGGAGTCGCGCTTTACCCGCCTCACCTCGGAGAGAAGGTCCTTCGCCGTCTGGTAGCGATCTTCAGGATCTTTTTCCAGGCACCGCTCGACGATGCGCGACAGCGCTTCGGCCAGAGGTCCTTTTACCGAGCGCGAAACGGGGGGCGCCGGCTGGTGGATGATGGCGCTCATCGTCTCGACCGCGCTCGAGCCCTGAAACGGCGTCTCCCCGGTGAGCATCTCGTAGAAGACGATTCCGAAGGCGAAGAGGTCGGTCCGGTTCTCGACGCTCCGTCCCCTCGCCTGCTCGGGGGACATGTAGGCGACGGTTCCGAGGACCTGTCCTTCCTGAGTGTCGCCCTTGACCTTCGTCTGCGCGTCGCTGTCGGCATCGTTCACAGAGGGCACCCGCTCGACGAGCTTCGCGAGACCGAAGTCGATGATCTTGATGTGACCGTTCTCGGTCACCATGAGGTTCGCGGGCTTCAAGTCCCGGTGGACGACGCCCTTCTCGTGGGCGCTCGAGAGCCCATCGAGGATCTCGACCGCCATCGCCGTCGCTCGGGAGATGGAGAGCCGCTCCCTCGCGAGAAGGTCGGAGAGCTTCGAACCCTCGATCAGCTCCATGGCGATGAAGGTCTCGTCCTCGGCATCGTCGATCTCGTAGATGACGGCGATGTTCGGATGCTTCAAGGCCGAAGCCAGCCTCGCCTCCTGGATAAAGCGCCGCTTGCGGACCTCGTTCTTCACCAGGTCCGGGAGAAGGACCTTAAGCGCCACCTCGCGCTCGAGCTTCACGTCGAGGGCGCGGTAGACGATGCCCATCCCGCCGCGGCTCAGCTCTTCTCGGATCTCGTAGTGGGAAAGCTTTCGGGGCGTCATCGAGTGCCCGTCATTCTATCCGCGCGCCGCCTGGATAGCTCGTCGACGGGTGCCGTTAGCGAACGGCGTTCCCCTGCGGATGACGGCGTCTACACGCCGCGTGAAAAGGATCGGTGGCGGGGAAGAGCTCGTCTTTCTGGACCCACTCGAAGCGAGCGAAAAACCCGTGAGTATCGAGCATGGGAACCGCCGACTCGACGAAGACGGCGTTCTCCGGTCAGTACGCGTCCCAGGGAGGTTCCTTGGCCGAGTTTTCGTCTTTGCAGAAGTAGGTAGCTCCCCGCGGCTGTGCTAAGCGGCGTCCTCCCTGGGTTGCGAGCGCACTCCGGCTGCCAGAAAGGCCCGATGTCGACAAAAAACACCCTATCTCGCGAACTTAACGTAGAGTCCGAGGTCATCGGACGGCGTATCTACATCATCCGAAGCCAGAAGGTCGTGCTGAGTACGCACCTGGCCGAGCTCTACGGAGTCAAGCCCAAAACACTCATCCAGGCCGTCAAGCGCAAGGCTTCTCGCTTCCCCCCCGACTTCATGTTCAAACTGACGAAGGACGAGTTCGATTCTCTAAGATCACAGATTGTGACCTTAGAGAAAGGTCGGGGCCGGTATCCCAAGTACCCTCCGTTTGCCTTTACGGAGCAGGGAGTCGCCATGCTGTCGAGTGTCCTCAACAGCGAACGCGCCGTTCAGGTGAACATCGCCATCATGCGCGCTTTTGTCCGCCTTCGAGAAATTCTCGCCCTCCACAAGGATCTCGCGCGCAGGATCGAGGCGCTTGAGAGAAAACATGCCGACCACGATGCGAACATCCGCGTGCTCTTCCAGACCATCCGCGAGTATCTAGAAGCGGCGCCAAAGAAGAGGCGCCGCATCGGTTTCGAGTCCGACCCTTAGTTCAGTCTCGAATCTCCGAAACCCCCGAGGCCTCCTTCAAGCCCTGCCTCGAGTCGACATTCCTCCTCCCTTTCAGCCGTCTTGTGCCGTTCCAACTACTTGGTCCTCCACCTTGAAGGACAGGTCGGACGACGCCGTCTCGGCCGCGTCACCGGCGACAGCTTTCGCGAGGTCGGAGTAGGACCTTTGACTTGACCGTAGTCGTAGGCTCGGTACGCGCGAAGAATGTAGTCGCCGCTGAAGGGCGTTCTCGGCTCGCGCGGCTTCAGAAGAGGCTCGGCCGCAATTGGAACGGCGATGACTTTCTCCCCTTCCCGGAAGAAGAGCTCCCGGCTGTCCCGTCCCCAGAGGGGCTCGGTCCCGCCGCGGGTCGATATCTGCCGCTTGTCCTTAGGCTCGGGAAAGCGCTGAACGCAGACCTCGATGCGGCCGGACTCGTTGGCCCCTCGCCCCGGGCGAGCACCGCTTCCAGGTCCGCCTCCCTCACACCGAGATCGTCTCGAACGTGGTTACGGTCTGGATCCAGTGAGACGACGCGGCTAACTCTGTCGTCATCCACCGTGACGTAGACTCCGGGCCGGTGAAGCGAGAAGAACTGCTGGATCTTGCGCGCCCCGATCTGCTGGCTCCCGGTCTTTCTTCAGGCGTAGTTTTTTGCTTTGAAGCCAAACCGTTGAAGCCGTTCACCGCGGGACAACAGCGCGAGATTCGGAGGCTACTCGTAGACGACGTCCATCACCCAGATGTCGCCCGCGTCTTCGAGCCACGCGAAGTAGAGGTATTTGCCGTCGGTCGCCAGACACTGCGGCGCCATGGATCCGCGCTTTCCCGAAAAGTCGGTCAGCTTCCGAACCTCTCCGCCTTCTGCGGGAACGATCCAGACATCATTTCGATCCAGGAAATACACGGCCCCTCCATCGCGTGACCAGATCGGATAGGGCGCCTCAGCAGGGGTGAGTCGTATGGGCTCGCCCCCTTCTCGCGGCATGCGCGATACGGCCCGGCTCCCACCGCGGAAAGACGAGAACACGATCCAGGCGCCATCCGGCGAGATCGCCGGGAACCAGTCTTCTTCCGGATCGTCGGTCAGGCGCTTTTCGCCGCTTCCATCGACTGCGGTAGCGTAGTTGTCCACATTTCCATCACGGACGGACGAGAAGACGAGCGAGGATCCATCCGGAGACCACGAGGGAATGAAGTCCTGATCCGTGTTCCGAGTGATCTGCTTCGCCTGACCTCCGCTCGCGGGCATCACCCAAAGATCCCGGTTCCCGCTTCGATACGCGTAAAAGGCGATTCGACTTCCATCGGGGGAGAACCTCGAAGCCCAGTCCGGCGTCGGATCGGTCGTGAGCTGCTGCAACTCCCCTCCTCCCGCGGGCATGAGCCAGAGGTCGGAGTTTCCAGCGCGGTCCGAGCTCAAAACGATGCGGGTCCCGTCGGGCGAGACGTCGGCGAACTCCACGTAGGCCTCGTCGAACGTGAGCTGTTGGGTATCACTCCACGTGGCGGGGCGATCTTTACGGATCGGAACCCGCCAGAGGTTCCCCACGAGACGCCCCCGGGAGTAGGCGAGCTTCGTCCCATCGGGAGAGAAGAAGGCCGTGCGCATCCCGACTCCGGCGGTGAGGGGCTCGGGCTCTCCCACCACGACGCCATCCCCAATTTCCTGCCTCCAAAGATCCATGGCGCCGCCGCGGTTCGAAACAAAATAGAGATACCTTCCGTCCTTCGACCAGCTCGGGCTCTCGTCTTTCCACTTTCCGTTCGTGATTGGGATTGCCTCGCCACTCGAGGCTCGAAGAAGCCACAGCTGCGTGATCTGGCGGGGTGGCGCGGTCCCGTCCACATAGGCGAGAAATCGACCGTCGGCGGACCACGTGAGGTCCCAACGCCAATTACCGCTTCCGGGAAGCGAGAATAGCGGGGGAAGCCGCTCAGGCGGAAGTCCTTTCTCTCGCATCGGGAGAGTCAAGACGTACGCCAGTTGGGTTCCATCCGACGACCACTGCGGGCTCCTTTCGGCGAGGACCGCCACCTTGCGTGGAGAGCCCGTCAGGGGAGACATCACGTAGGCTCCCCAATCGTCACGGTTGGAGATGAAGGCGATCTCGCGCCCGTCGGGAGACCAGCTTGGATTATAGTCATCACCCTCGTGGTCTTCGGTGCGGTTCAGGTGCTGGCCGCTTCCCACCTGCGTCAACCATATGTCCCGGTTTCCCGCCTGGTTCGACTCGTAGGCGAGAGTCTGGCCGTCCGGAGACCACGAGGGGTAATCCTCGACACCGACCGCCAACGTGACTTGAATCGGGTGCGTAAAGCGCGGGAGAGGCGCCGGCCCGCTCGCGAGGCGCAGAAGTGAAAAGACGGCGACAGCGAAAGCGCCAACCCCGAGGAGGGCCCACCCGAGAACATGCCGTCTTCCCGGGGCCGCGGAAACCTCGGCGACCCGGGCGCCGCTTTCGGAGTCCCGCTTTACTCGCCTCACCTCGGAGAGAAGGTCCTTCGCCGTCTGGTGGCGGTCTTCCGGATCTTTTTCCAGGCACCGCTCGACGATGCGCGAGAGCGCTTCGGCCAGAGGTCCTTTCACCGAGCGCGAAACCGGGGGCGCTGACTGGTGGATGATGGCGCTCATCGTCTCGACGGCGCTCGAGCCCCGAAAGGGCGTCTCCCCGGTGAGCATCTCGTAGAAGACGATCCCGAAGGCGAAGAGGTCGGTCCGGTTGTCGACGCTCTGTCCCCGCGCCTGCTCGGGGGACATGTAGGCGACGGTCCCGAGGACCTGTCCTTCCTGAGTGTCGCCCTTGACCTTCGTCTGCGCGTCGCTATCGGCGTCGTTTACAGAGGGCACCCGCTCGACGAGCTTCGCGAGACCGAAGTCGATGATCTTGATGTGACCGTTCTCCGTCACCATGAGGTTCGCGGGCTTCATGTCCCGGTGGACGACGCCCTTCTCGTGGGCGCTCGAGAGCCCATCGAGGATCTCGACCGCCATCGCCGTCGCTCGTGAGATGGAGAGCCGCCCCCTCGCGAGGAGGTCGGAGAGCTTCAAACCCTCGATCAGCTCCATGGCGATGAACGTCTCGTCCTCGGCATCATCGATCTCGTAGATGACGGCGATGTTCGGATGCTTCAAGGCTGAAGCCAGCCTCGCCTCCTGAATAAAGCGCCGCTTGCGGACCTCGTTCTTCACGAGGTCCGGAAGAAGGATCTTGAGCGCCACCTCGCGCTCGAGCTTCACGTCGAGGGCACGGTAGACGATGCCCATCCCGCCGCGGCTCAGCTCTTCTCGGATCTCGTAGTGGGAAAGCTTTCGGGGCGTCATCGAGTGCCCGTCATTCTATACCCGCATCGGCCTCGCCTTCGATCGAGGGGTGCCCCCTGGAGAAACATTTGTGAAAAAAGACTTGACAGGTTTTGCGATGCTATTCTGAAAAGAAGCCACAGGCTTGCAGGAATGGCTTCCCCAGGCGCTGGGACGCCTTGTCGCAACACTCCCGAATAAAGTTTGACGTTTTGGTCGTCTCGACCCATTTGCCCACCTCTGTCGGCTTCGGAACTGCCCTCGAGAACCCATTGCTACACTGAAGAAGTATCGGAAGGGGGGCAACGTCGATGATCGAAAAGTTCAGAAGTTATTTCGAAACTCTCGAGGGTCTCTCCACGGAGGAGCTCGACCGCTCCGTCGAGAAGTTGGTGCGCGCCGAGAATCGAAACACGGCGCTCGTGATTGCCCACATCGCGGAGATGTCGAGGCGGAAGGGGGCTCTCGAGCGCGGGTACAAGAATCTCTTCGACTACTGCGTCAGGCGCTTGAACCTGGGCGAAGGTTCGGTCGCGCTGCGGCTCCAGGTAGCCAACGTCTCGAGACGCTTTCCGCAGCTGCTCGTGGCACTGGCCGAGAACCGGATGAGCCTTACCGTCGCCGGTCTTCTCGCGCCCCATCTCACGGACGACAACGTCGACATCCTTCTTGCCGAATGCGCTGGAATGACGAAACGCGAGGTTGAGGAGCGCCTGGTCCTCCTTCGGCCGAAGCCCGTCTTCACTCCCTCGATCCGGAAAACCCCTTCGCCCACGTTGGAGCGCAAGGAACCTTCCCCTTCCCAGCCCGTCCCGCCGACCACGTTGGCTCCCGCCGCGCCGCCGGTCCCGGAGGCCCCGGGACCGCGCTCATCGCAACGGTCGTCTCCGAGCATCCTCCAGCCGGCAACACCTACCTCGTACAACTTTCGCTTCGCCGCGGACAGAGAGTTCAAGGACAAGTTCGAGCGACTGGCGGAAGTGCTCGGAGTCCCGAACCCATTGCAGCACATGGCCGAGATTCTCGAGCAAGCCCTCGACCTCGCGCTCGACAAGAAGGACCTGAAGAGAAAGCTCGAACGGCGAAAGGAGAGGCAGGCGAAGCGGGGGGGCGAAACTTCCCAGGAAGAATCTCGTCCGGACGAGATTCTTGGCGGAGCGGAATATGCCGACTCCCGTTACCTCTCCTCAGCGGTTCAAGAGCGGGTCCACGCTCGAGCAGGCCATCAGTGCGAATTCCGAGGGCCGGATGGGACGCGGTGTCGCGCGCGAACTGGGCTCGAGATCGAGCACGAAAAGCCGTTTGCCTTGTATCACAGCCACGACGAGAGATATCTCCGGCTTTACTGCAAAGCACACAATCGGTTGAGCGCCGAGCGCGTTTATGGGGTGGAGTTTATCCAGCGCAAGATCGCTGTCTCTCGGCAACGACTCTCGACGAACGGCCATGCGGACACCAGAAAGACGCCGAACTCTCAAGACGAATCCGCTCGGTAGTTCACCCCGGCACTCTCGACGGGACCCGGGCGAAATGCTCCCCATCCCTACGCCAACGACTAGCCTTTTTCTTCCCAGGGCGCCCGGGGAAGGGGCGGCGGCGGATTCATTGGGTCGCAACATCCAGGACGTAGATGTTCTGCATGCCTGCGGCGGGACCTCAGCCTCGGGCGAGCGCGAAGAGAAAATCCGCGTAGAACTTCTCCATCTGCGGGAGGCTTGCGATCCGTCCCTCGCCCTCGATTACGAGGTACTCGTCGACGCTGTGCTGGCGCGCCCCGTGGCCGAGCCCTCCGCCGATCATCGGGATCGAGACCGGGGGCCCGGTGAAGAGATACGCCGGCGCTCCCGAGGGGCGAAGCGGCCAGATCGAAGGCTCGAATCCATAGCCACGGTAGGAAGCGAGGAGGGTCTCGACGATTCCGGCCTCGAGCGGCGTCCGGGACCAGTCGTAGCCCGAGAGCTCGCGAAGCGCTATGTCTTCGAAGCCCCGCTCGTCGAGATGGCGCCGGATCGCGGGCATCACTTCCAAAGCGCGGAGGTTCGGAACGAGCCTCAAGTCGAGCTTGGCGGTCGCCTTCTGCGGCATGAGCGTCGCGACACCGTCACCCGTGTAGCCCGCCCAGATCCCGTCGATGTTGAGACTCGGGGAGAACACGTAGCGCTCGAGAAGGGCCTCTCCCTCGAGATCTTCGGTGAAGGAGTCGACCTGAAACTGCCGCTTCCAGACCTCGTTCGGATTGAACGTCCCGGACAGCTTCCTTATTAAGTCTCGATCCTTAGCAGTCAGCGGGGCGACGGCGCGGTTCAGCTCCTCGATGCGAAGCTTGGGCCCGTTCCCGTCCGTCAGGGTCGCGAGCGCCTCCACCAATCGCCAGACGGGGCTTTCGACCACCGTCTGTTGATAGCTGCTGAGGTCGAACTTTCTCGGACCGTGGGGCATTCGCTCGCCCGAAGCTTCCATCTCGAAATAGACGATGCCCTTGTTCCCGAGCTCGAGGACCACGCTCCCCTGGAGGTTCTGCCCGGCCCCGGGCGAAAGACACCCATCTGCCGTGCGGAGGCGGTCCGCGTAACGAGCGACGAACTGAGGGAGATGAGGGCTTCCGAGCTCCTCTTCCCCTTCGAAGACGAACATCACGTTCAGCGGGAGCTTCCCCCGGACGGCGACGACGGACTCCATCGCGTTCAGGAGGGCGCGGATCGGTCCCTTCTGGTTGACGGCGCCGCGCCCGACGATCGCCTTCCCCAACCCCGCGAGCGGCACCACCCGGGCTTCGAAAGGCGGCGAGCTCCATTCGCTTTCGACGACATGAACGACGTCGTAAAGAGAGTAGACGGCGAGCGTGCGAGGCGCGCCCGCGTCGTAGAAGCCCCAGACCACGGGGAAGCCGTCGGTCTCGGCGAGCTCCGCGCTCGCGCCGAGCCTTCTCAGGATGTCCGCTAGATATTCGGCGCACTCCCGAACCCCGACGTTCTCGCTGCTGATGCTCTTCTGGCGGATGAAGTTCTGGAGGGCTTCGAGATGGGCCTCGAAGCTCCGCTCGATGTGAGTGTGGATGTCGGCGTTTCCTTCTCCCTGCAGGAACGGAGGGGCCGCGACGGCAGCGGCGAGGGAATTCATCGCCTGCCTTCTATTCACGGCTTGACGAGCTCTCGTTCGAGAGCTTCTCCTTCGGCAAGGGCCTGGTCGAGGTGGTCGAGGAGGCGGTTCGTTTCCCGGACGAGGTGCGCTCGAGCGAACTCTGAGGCGTTGGGGGCCGATGCCAAGCCGGGAAGGAGTGGATGCTCGAGCGCGAGATCCTGATGATAGGGACCGCGCTCCTGGTACATCACGCGAAGGACGGGCCGGAGCGTTCGCACCATCCGGCGCGCCAGCCCCGGATCGATCTCGGCGCCTGCGAGCGAGGCTTCGATCCTTTCCAGCAGAGCCTCGAGGCGCCGCGTGCGCTCGATCGCGGGCGAGAGATCCAGGCCGGACTCGGTTCGTGCGACCAGGATCTCCTCGAGCTCGGAGGCGGCCGCGCTGAGATCCAAAGGCGGCGCCGGCTCGGTCAGAAGGCGATGGAGCGCTTCGACGTAAAGCTTCGTATCCCCCGCGAGGATCTCGAAATCGATCTTGTCGAACGTGTCTTCAGGGGTGTGCCACCACCAGTAGCCGCCGATGTCCTCGGCGCGCTCGTGGTTGAACTGAAGGAGGGGAAGCCCGATTCCGTAGAACGACTGGTCGGAGTTTCGGCCTGGACGGCTGACTTCGGGATCGACTCCCGCCTGGTCCTTCACGATGCCGCGAGCGAGGGGCTCGAGCTCCGCCGTGGCCACCGCCGTGAACCGGCTCGCCTCCTTCTGACCCACGCCGTCGATGTTGAGATAGGCGAACGCGTGGTCGCGAAGCTGGACCCAGAACCGATCGGCGTACCAGGTCGAGCCCGCGTAGCGTCCGTTGGAGTGCCCGGGCCACCAGGCGACCTTCAAACCTCGCGCGAGCTCGTCGCGATGGCGATAAGCCATGCGCGCCATCGCGATCATCGCGGCATTCGACGCTCCCTCGTCGTTCGCACCGTGGTGCCAGCCGTCGATGTGCCCGCCGAGGAGAACGAATCCTTCCGGATCCCGGGGGGCGGTGACCGTCGCGACCGGAAGGCGCAGGGTTTTGAACCCGGAGGACACCTCCGTCGTGATCCGTCCGCGAACGGGACCCGAGCGGAGCCGCGTTCGTATGGCAGCTCCCGCCTCGCGGCTTACGGCGACGCTCGGAATCCGCGGAAGGAGCCGAACATCTCCGGGAGAGGGGGTGCCCCAGATGGGGCCGACGGTCATCTCGTTCACTCGATCGGCCGTGGCCGCGAAGACCGCCCCGACGGCGCCCGCGTTCTGAGCGGCCTGGACTCCCTCGGGGTCGGCGAGTCCGTCGACCAGCACCAGCTTTCCGCGCGCCTCGACTCGGGAGTACTCGGCGGCGGTGCCGCGTCCGAGGTCGACGATCTCGGCCGTCACGCCCGTCGCAGACGTCGATGCGGAGAAAGCCTCGGTGAGCGCGGGAAAATCGAGCGGGGTTTCCGATTCGACACGGAACGAGGCCCGCACCGGATCGCTCACGTAGACGGAAAATTCGTAGACTTCGACGGGCACGCCTTCGGCCCGGAGCTCCCCCACGATGTAGTCGATGGCGGCGAACTCCCCGGGACTCCCCGAGGGGCGGACGTGCTGGACGATCTCCCGGGAATGCCGCTCGAGATCTTTCGACCTCACTTCATCCACCCACGAGGACGATTGAAGGACGAAAGCCAGGACGACAGCGATCATGGAAAGACTCCTGAGCGACTGAGTCTAGTTCCCGAGGACGCTCCGGGGAAGGGGCTGAGGCGGGTTCATGATGTCCCCCCCGGCGTGAATCTTACGGAGCGGCTCGAGGGTCTTGGCGTCGTAGACGTGGATCAAAGGTCCGACTCCCCCGACGAAGAGCTTGGTCCCGTCACTGGAGACGACCATGGCGGTGTTCTGGCGGCCCTGCTCCACGCGCTCCTTCCTTACGAGGAGCTTCCTCGCTTCGAGATCCACCGCCACCATGTCACCCATTCCCCCGTAGGCGCGCTTTCCATCCGGAGAAACGGTGAACCACTCCACGTTCACGTCCGTCGACACGTCGAAGCTGTCCGCCTCACGACGCTCGAGGTCGACGCGGGTGATGCCGAACATCGTCCTGTTCAAAATGGGGTCGGGGCTCCGATAGAAGCTGTAGAGGATTCCGGGAGACGCTTCGAAGGGAGTGAATCCGAGCCCCCCTGCGCCGTAGCCGGGCGCCCGTGGCTTCGAGAGATCGATCTTGTCGACTATCTGATGGGTCTCGATGTCGATGACGTAGACGTTCTGCGACAGCACGTAGAGCGTCTTTCCGTCCGGGGCCGGTCGAAGAAGCGGCGGTAGGATCGGGGCTTCGATCGAAGACGGAAGCGGGAAGCTGTCGAGGACCCGGTGGGATTCGAGATCGTAGCGCACCACGTCGACGTTCTCCGGGAGGAAGCGGTCCACCTCCATGCCCACGGCCTCGACGGTGATGTAGAGGACCTTTCCCGCGGCGTCGGGCACCGCCCCGTACATCCGCACCCTCCTCTCGGGCGATGAGAGCTTGACCTCGTCCACGACGGTTCGTGAGGCGATGTCCACCACCTCCACCGCCTCCATCCGATCGGTGACGAAGAAGAAGCGGCGGTAGTCCGAAGTGCGATCGGAGCCGAAGACGTTGGTGACGGCGCCGTAGCGAAGCTGCATCTCGCCGACCACTTCCTCGGTCGTCTCATCGAAGAACCGGAGCCGGTTGGGCCAGACCCCCACGAGGAGCACGCGGGGCTCGACCGCGGCGGCGAACGAGGGGAACACACCCGCCAGAGATACGAAGGCGAAGGCGAGCAAACGACGGCTCATTTCCGAAACCTCCTTGACGACGCGGGAAGATAGCACATCCACTCGTTTCTTGCCTTCGCGGGGAGCGCGCCCTTATGATGCGCGGCATGGAAACGAAGGGGCTCCCCGTCAATCGATGGCGCCAGCTCGTGGCGTGCATCATCGCGATGATGGCCATCGCGAACCTCCAATACGCCTGGACTCTCTTCACTATCCCGCTCTCCGAGAGCCTCGGCGCCAAGTTGTCCGACGTGCAGTGGGCGTTCAGCCTCTTCGTCCTCCTCCAAACCTGGCCTTCACCCGTTCAAGGACTGCTCATCGACCGGCTGGGGACGAGAGTGGTGGTGAGCTTCGGGGCGATTTTCGTCGGGCTGGGATGGGTAGGCTCGGGATTCGCGACCACCCTTGCCGGTCTCTATTTCTGGTACGGGCTCGGCGGTATCGGCGCTGGAGCCGTCTACGGCTCTTCCATCGGGACCGCTCTCAAGTGGTTCCCCGACCGCCGCGGCCTCGCCGCCGGACTCACCGCGGGCGCCTACGGTTTCGGGACGGCGCTCACCATCCTGCCCATTCAGTGGATGATCGACTCGCGCGGCTACCGCAGCACGTTCATCATCTGGGGAGTGGTTCAAGGCCTGCTGGTTCTGATGGCGGCTCAGTTCCTCCGGAAGGCGCCCACGGATTTGAGAGTCGCCCCCGGCGCCTCGATTTCATCCAAAGTCGTCCAAAACGCTCTCAACTACACTCCGGGACAAATGGTGCGCACCGGAGCGTTCTGGCTCATGTACTTGATGATGACCATGGTGGCCTTCGGCGGGCTCATGGTCACCGCCCAGATCAAGCCCATCGCCACAACCTATGGGATGGACAAGCACGTTTTGTTCTTCGGGGTCACCGCGCTCGGTCTCGCCCTTATTCTGAGCGGCCTCCTCAACGGCGCCACCCGGCCCTTCTGGGGCTACATCTCCGATCGCATCGGCCGCTACCAGACGATGGGAATCGCCTTCGGCCTCGAAGCTCTCGGGATCTTCGCGCTCCTGAGCTTCATCGGGCATCCTCTGCTGTTCGTCGTTCTCTCGGGCCTGGTGTTCTTCGCCTGGGGCGAGATCTACTCGCTCTTTCCCGCCGCTATCGGAGACGTCTTCGGTCCCAAGTACGCCGCAACGAACTACGGCATCCAGTACACCGCGAAGGGAACGGCCTCGATCTTCGCGGGCGTAGGCGCGGCCTGGATCTTCGAGACCTGGGGATCGTGGGAGGCGGTCTTCTGGGTCGCGGTCTTCTGTGATCTTCTCGCCGCCGGTCTGGCGTTTTTCTGGCTGCGGCCTCTCGCATACCGGCTCGCGCTCGGCCGCGAGCAGACGATTCCGGTCGAAGGCACGAGGACGGCTACCGCATCCTGAAGCCTCGGACACCGAGCGTTACCATGAGCAGGCTGGCTCGCCTGACCGCCCGCATGGACCAGCTCTACGAGTACGACCGCGAGCCGGTTGAGGAGAGCGCCCTCGAGCCCGGACGACACTTCGCCGGCCTCTTCGCCGGCGAGCACGTGGCGGCAACGGAGTTCGTCATCGGGGCGTTCTTCGTTCTGCACGGCGTCACGTTCCGCGATCTGATCCTCGGCCTCCTGGTGGGAAACCTCCTCGCGGTCCTCTCCTGGACCTTCGTCTGCGCCCCCATCGCGACCGAAACCCGCCTCACGCTCTACTGGTACTTGAGGAAGATCGCGGGACCGGGCCTCACCTTCGTCTACAACATCGCGAACGCGGTCCTCTACTGCATCCTCGCCGGGGCGATGATCGCCGTCTCCGCCACCGCGCTCGGTCCTGCTTTCGCGATCCGGAGCCCGGGGCTCTCCGATTTCTACCCCACGAGCCTCGGCTGGGTCCTGATGGCGGTCCTCATCGGCGCGGTGTTTACGCTCTTCGCCATCCTCGGATTCGAGAAGCTCGCCCGATTCGGGGGGCTGTGCTCTCCCTGGATTTTCGTCGCGTTCCTCGCCGGCGCCATCGCCTCGTTACCCAAGCTCGGTGTTCTACCGGACCTCTCGAATCTCGCCGAGGTGGCGCGGAGCCAGGTCTGGACCGGGGTCGCGACCGAGGGGCAGGAGAGGTTCACCCTGGGGCACGTCTTGTTCTTCGCCTGGTTCGCGAACCTCGCGATGCACATCGGGCTTTCCGACATGGCGCTCTTCCGTTACGCGAAGCACTGGAGCTACGGGCTCTACTCCGCCGTCGGGATGTACTCGGGCCACATGCTCGCCTGGATCTGTTCGGGCGTCATGGTGGCCGCCATCGGCCGGGAGATGGACCCGGGCCGTATGGCTTACCAGGCTCTCGGCGTCTCCGGGGCGTTCGCGGTCTTCTTCGCCGGCTGGACCACCGCGAACCCGACGCTCTATCGAGCCGGGCTCGCCCTCCAGGCGGTCACGGGCTGGCCGAGATGGAAGATCACTCTCGTCGCCGGGGGGCTCACCACGGCGTTCTCCTGCTTTCCCGCGGTGTTCCTGAAGCTTCTCGACTACGTAGCTCTCTATGGGCTCGTTCTCATGCCCGTCGGGGCCATCGTCTTCGCCGAGCACTGGCTCTTTCCCCGGCTAGGGCTTACGCGGTATCGGGCCGAGGCGGAAGGTGCGTTCGTCAACTGGAGGGCGGCCTTCGTCTGGGCGGGAACTCTTGCCGCCTGCTACTTCATGCCCCTTCACCTCTTCTACCGGTGGCTGCCGGGCTACGCCATCGCCCTCGCGGGCTACGTCGCTCTGGGGCTCGCGACGAGGCGAACGTGAGAAAGGCGGCCCTCCTTCTCGCCCTCGTCAGTCTGGCGGCGTGTCTCGCGGCGCCCGTCGCCTACTTCCGCGGGAGCCTGGGCGAAGGCGCGCTGAAAACGATCTTCTCGATAGCCTCCGTCGCCTGGTTTATTTCGGCGAGCCTCTGGAGCGCACTTTCGGCATCACCTCTTCGGCGAAAAGCCGGATCCCCGAAAGGCTCGGGAAATCCATGAACCAGAGCATGAAGTGCTCTACCCCGAGGGCTTCGTACTCTTTCAGCCGATCCACGATGACGTCGGGGGTGCCGATGAGAAACTCCTTTTCGAGATCCTTTCGCGAGCCGTAGCTCTCGAGGGCGGGGTTGGTGGCCATCATCTGGGCGAGGATGTCCTCGTCGCTCCTCTCCCTCGGCCGGAGCTTCTCCATCCTCTCGAAGCAAGCGTCGATCTCCGTATCCGTCCGGCAGACCAGGATCTGGGTTTCGAGCGAGAGGCCGAGCGAGCCGAAGTCCCGTCCGACAGCCGAGCAGGCCTCGCCGACCACGTCGAGCTTCTTCCGGAATCCCTCGACCGAAGCGGGCATGGAGTTGAAGACGTCCGCGTGCTTCGCGATCGCTCGCACCATCACCTCGTTGTTCGTCTCCCCCATCCAGATGGGCGGGAGAGGCTTCGAAACCGGCTTCGGGGCGCAAAGCGCCTCTTTCACCTGGTAGAACCGGCCTTCGAACGTGAACCGCTCCTCGGTCAGCATCCCTTTAATAATGATGAGACCCTCCTCCATCCTGGCGGCCCGCTCCTCGTCGGAAACCCCGATGGCGAACCCGTAGGCGTCGAACTCCGCCCGCCTCCAGCCGTAGTCATAGAACAGCACGAAGCGGCCGCCGGAGATGACGTCGAGGGTCGCGACCATCTTGGCGGTGAGAGCCGGGTTCCGAAAAGAATCGCAAAGATGAATGGGCGCCAGGAGCATTCTCTCCGTCATTGCAGCAAACGCGGAGAGAAGCGTCCAGCCCTCGAATATGGCTCCATCGCGGCCGAGAAAGACGTGGTCGGCGACGAAGAGAGAGTCGTAGCCGAGCCTCTCGCACTCGAGAACGGCGTTTTTCGTCGCCTTCCAGTCGAGCCTCTCGTAGCAGGGAGTCCGGAAGAAGGACATCCCGGGGTTCGCGAAGATGGGAACGCAGAACCCGAACCTGGTGGAGTGGGTCATCGAGCGACGTAGCCTCCATCGACCAGGAGCGGGGTGGCGGTGATGAAAGACGACTCGTCCGAGGCGAGAAAGAGAATGGCGAAGGCGACTTCCCGAGGGGTTCCCACCCGGTTCAAGAGGTGCAGCGGGGCGTTCTCCGACAGAAACTGCTCTTCGGTCATCCCCGTCTGCGCCATGTGGCGGTCGGTGGCGGCGGTGCGGATCGTGCCGGGGCAGACGCAGTTGACCCGGATTCCGAAGGGCGCGAGGTCGAGAGCCATGCAGCGGGTCATGTTCAGGAGCGCCGCCTTGGTGGCGCTGTAGGCGAGAAAGTGGGGCTGGGCGATGAAAGCCGATATCGAGCTCAGATTCACGATGGAACCCGCGCCGTGCCTCTTCATCGCCTCCGCGGCATAACGGGTCGAGAGCGCCGTTCCAATCACGTTTACGTCGAGAGAACGATGCCAGGCCTCGACCGAGGCCTCGAGTCCCTCGAGGACGAAAACCGCGGCATTGTTGACCAGCACGTCGATGCGGCCAAACTCGGCCTCGGCGCGCGCCATCGCTGAGCGGACGTCGTCTTCCAACGAGATATCGGTCGCAACGAAAATCGCGCGCCCGCCTTTCTCGCGAATTCGAAGGGCCACCGACTCTCCCGCGAGATCGACGTCGAGCACGACCACCGGAGCGCCCTCTTCGGCGAAGAGCTCGGCCGTCGCTTGTCCGATGCCGTTCGCCGCCCCGGTGACGACGGCGACCTTACCCGCGAGCCTTCCTCCCATCATTCGATCCCGGTCCGCTTCATGATCTCGAGGGCGAGGGCCTCGGCTTCGTTCACCGGGTGCTCCGAGGCGCGCTTTCTCAGCTCCTCGAACCTCGGATAACCCCTCTCCTGCTCCTCGGTCCACTCCCGCGCGAAAGCGCCAGAACGGATTTCCTCGAGCGCCTGCCGGAATCCGGTCTTCGCCTCGTCGGGCAGCATCCTCGACGCTCGAGAAAGGGTCCCGTACTGGCTCGTCTGGGAGTGCAGCCGCATCTGCCGGAAGAGCCCTCGACCCGCCATCTGCCGGAAAATCTCGGAGGCCTCCCCCGAGCCGTAGAGCTCGAGCGCCACCATCTCCGGCGGGAATCCCGCCTCGACGAGGACCTCGTAAGAGAGGAGGAGGTCCCGGACGATGATGGGCCAGGTCGCCTGCTCGGCGAAGAGATCGAGCTCCGTCTCCTGGGCGAATGTCGTCTCGAGAACGCCCACCCGCGTGGCCCCGATTCCCTTCGCCCAGGCGAGGGCCGTCTCGCGCGCCTTCCCCGATGCGTCCTGCGCCACGGCGATGTAGGCGGGAGCGCCTCTCCCCTGCTCGAAGCTCGTCCTCACGTGGACCCCGATCATCCGAGGCGCCACCAGGATGACGTCGACATCCTCGGGAGGCACGATCCGCCGGAAGTGAACGTTGTAACCGTGTGCGAAGACCAGAGTCGAGCCGGAGCCGAAAGCCGGCGCGACGCTTTCGCCATAGACCTTCGTCTGGATTTCATCGGGGATGAGAAGGGCGATGACGTCGGCCTTCCGACAGGCTTCGGCGACGGAGAAGACCTCGAAGCCGTCCTTTTCGGCCTCTTCTGCGCTCTCGTCCCGGAGCGAGCCGATGACGACCGGGATCCCGCTGTCCCGGAGGTTCAGCGACTGTGCGCGGCCCTGGTTCCCGTAGCCGATGATAGCGACGGTCTTCTCTCGCAGGTGGAGAAGATCGGCGTCGCTTTCCCCGAGAACTCTCATGAGCCCTCCAAATCAGTGCCGTGGGGCCCCACCCCCACGGCTTCTCGCTTCGCGACTCGCCTGCGGCTCGCGCTGCGCTCGGGTTCTGGACTCACTCTCGACGAGAACCGATAGCGCCCCGAGCCGACCGCGAACACGGTGAATCCCTCCTCCTCGCGAAGAACCGTGGCGCCGTCCGCGTCCTCGACTGCGCCCGGCACGTAGACCACGGCATCGGTATTCACCGGAATCCTCACCGTGAGCTCGAAGCGCGTGCCCTCGAGATTCCAGTCGCTCTCGATCCGGCCGCGGATGGAGTCGTAGCTCGCCCGCGCCTTGGTGAGCCCGCCTCCCGGACGCGGCCGGATGACGATCCCCTCGTTCGCAGGCGCGCTCTCGTCGAAGTCGATCCCGGCGACGTTCTCGTACATCCACTCCCCCACCGAGCCGAAGGCGTAATGGTTGAAGGAGTTCATGCCCGGATCCTGAAAACCCTTCTCCTCCGTCCAGCCGTCCCAACGCTCCCAGATCGTCGTCGCCCCGTTCCGGATCTCGTAGCCCCAGGAAGGAAACGTTTCATTCATGAGAAGCCGATAGGCGACGTCGAAGCGGCCGCCCTCCCCGAGGGCGGGGAGAAGGTCCTTCACCCCGAGAAACCCGGTGGAAAGGTGGCCGCCTTTCTCCTCGATGGCTCGCACCAGGTGAGAGACGGCCTTCTCGCGCAGCTCTTCGGGAACGAGGTCGAATCTGAGCGCAAGAACGTATCCGGTCTGGGTGTCGCCGAGGACACGACCCTCTTCATCGATAAACGTCGCGATGAACGCCGCGCGGATCCGCTCGAACAACGTCTGGTACGAGCTCGCATCCTCTTGTCTCTCCAGCACCCGGGCCGCACGGGCCAGAAGATCGGCGTCGTGCGCGAAAAAGGCCGTGGCGAGAAGCTCTTTCGACGTCTCGGAGCCGATCGCCACCCAGTCGCCGTAATTGTTGTTGAGCTTGTTCTTGCGGATGAGATCGGGGTTCGCGCTTCGAATGTACTCGACCCAGCTCCGCATCGCGTCGTAGTGTCGCGCGAGGAGCCTTTCGTCGCCGTAGCAGCCATAAAGAGTCCAGGGAACGATGACGCCCGCGTCTCCCCAGCCGGGAGAGCCGTCCGTCGTCACCACGATTCGGGGCGCGACGTCGGAAAAAGCACCCTCGTCCGACTGGGCGTCCCGAACGTCCTGGAGCCACTTGGTGAAGAACGAGGCCACGTCGCTGTTGAAGCACGCCGTGCGGGCGAAGATCTGGGCATCCCCCATCCATCCGAGCCTTTCGTCCCTTTGGGGACAATCCGTGGGAACCGAGAGGAAATTCCCGCGCTGGCTCCAGACGATGTTGCGCTGAAGCCGATCGAGGAGCGGGCTCGAGGTCTCGAACACCCCCGCCTCGGGCGTCGCCGAGCGGACGACGACCGCGGTCAAAGCGTCGAGAGCGGGCTCTCCGGGGTATCCCCGGATCTCGGCATAGCGAAACCCATGGAACGTGAAGTGCGGCTCGAAGACTTCAGGGCCGCGGCCCTTGGTGATGTAGGCGTCCGTCGATCGAGCCGTCCTCAGATTCGCGGTGTAGAGGCTCCCATCGGGGGCGAGGATTTCCGCGAAGCGAATCTCGACCCGCGTTCCCGCCTCGGCCTCGACACGGAGCCGGGCGAACCCCACGAGGTTCTGTCCGAAGTCGAAGACGTAAACCCCCGGGGACGGCTCGGTGCGATTGACAGCGGGGATTTCCTCGATGCGCTCGACGAGAGGCGAGTGCTGTCCCACCAGCGCTACCTCGGGCGGCGAGAGGACCGAGACGGGAAAGGCGCCCGTCGGGTCGAGCCGCGCGTCGTAAGTCTCTCCCATGAGAAAGTCCGAGGCGCGGATCGGTCCCTCGCTCGCTTTCCAGGCATCGTCGGTTGCAATCACCCCCCGCTCGCCATTTTCGTGCTCGACGTGCAGCTCGGCGAGAAAACCGAGAGGGTAGGGTCCGTAGTGGTGGCGCTTCCTTTCCCAGCCGATCGTTCCCGCGTACCAGCCGTCCCCGAGTACGACTTCGAGAACGTTCTCGCCCTGCCGGAGAAGAGGGCTCACGTCGTACGTCTGGTACTCGATGCGGCGGCGATAGTCGGTCCAGCCCGGCATGAAAATTCCCTCTCCCACGCGAGTCCCGTTGAGGTGCGCCTCGTAGAGACCGAGCGCGGTGGCGTAGAGCCTCGCGCTCTTAACCGGAGCCTCGAGAGTGAAGGACCGCCGCAGATAAGGGCTCGGCGCCGACTCCGGAGTGCGGTCGGACTCGACGGTGGGAAAGCCGATCCAGCGCGCGCTCCAGTCCCCAAGCATTCCCGTTTCCCAGAACGACTCCGCCGAGGCGCTTGCCGAGCCGTCTCGGTTCCAGGCTTCGACTTCGACCTGGTAGCGAGCTCTCGCCTCGAGAGGCTTTCCTTCATAGGGAACGAGCGTGGTATCGGAAGAGGAAACGTCGCCGCTGTCCCAGACCGTTTCCCCGGAACCACTCACCAGAATGCGATAGGCGGACTGCTTCTCACCTCGGGCCTCGGAAGCAAGCTTCCAGGTGAAACGCGGAGCGGGTTCGTCGAGCCCGAGCGGCGCCTCGAGGTGCTCGACCCGCAGATCCTCGACCGCCCAGTCCGGAGGCGTGCTCTCGCGGGAGCAGGAAACGAGAACCAGCAATGGCACAAGCCAAGCGGCCCTCTTCTCCATTGGGCTCACCTCCACCCTCCTATCTCGGTATTAGCTCGACCTCAGGTCGTCGCCGGTGTCCTTCGCCGCTTGAGCGCCAGGATCAGGAGGCCCGGGATCCCGAAGGCGAGGTGCTCGAGGGGACCGAGGAGGAGCTGGAGACTCAATGCCTCCGTCCAGCTTCCGAACACGTCGTAGTGGGTGCCGAGGCCGTAGGTCTTCGTGATCCACCACAGAATCACCGCGGGAATCCGCGACAGCCATCCGAGGAAGATCATCGTGAGGCCCAGGAGCAAGTAGGGGCGGCCTTCTCCGACGAGCTTGAAACCATAGTAGATGCCGGTAAGGACGGCGACCCAGGTGATCCCCATCCAGAACGTGACGCTCCCTGGGAGCCCCGCGCGCTCCGATGCGAAGCGCAGGATCGTGACCGCGAGCGAGATGACCGCGGGCCAGACGGCAAGCTTCAGTGCGTGACGAGCCATAGGACACCTCCTGTCGGCAATCATGCTAAAAGGCGGCCCGACGCGACGCAAGCGCCCGAAAATCAGCGGCCGAACTTCTGGAGGATCATTCAGTTGCTCAGCCCGTATTGCGAAGCCCCGATGCGATGCCGTTGATGGTCAGAAGAATGGCGTAAAGCAGTTCCTCCTGCGCCTCGGGACGTTTCGCCCGCGACTTCCGATACCGCGCGAGGAGCTCGACCTGAAGGTAGCTCATCGGATCGACGTAGGGGTTGCGGAGCTCGATCGAGCGCCGGAGCACCGGGGTCTTCTCAAGGAGGAATTTCTGCTCCGTCACCTGAAGGAGCCGGGTTCTCGTCGTCTGGTACTCCTCTTCCAGTCGCTCGAAGATCGCTCTGCCCCCTCGACTGGAGAGCCGCTCCGCGTAATGCCTCGCGATCTGAAAATCGGCCTTGGCGAGAGCCATCTCGATATTGGAGAGCATGCTGCGGAAGAACCGCCAATCCCGGTGCATCTCTCGGAGGAGCGCGAGATGGACTCTCGGCCGCTCCCCCGCGAATGCTTCGAGGGCCGAGCCGACACCGAGCCAGCCCGGAAGCAGGTGTCGGCTCTGGGTCCAGCCGAAGACCCAGGGTATGGCTCTCAGATCGGCAAGGCTCGTCGAGCGTTTCTCCCTGCGGGCGGGTCGGGAGCCGATGTGGAGGTGCTCGAGCTCCTGGACCGGAGTCGCATCCAGGAAGAACCTTTCGAAGCCCGAAGTGTCGGCGACGACCGATCGATAGGACGAAAACGCCGTCTGGGAAAGCTCCTCCATCACTTCCCGAAACCGGGCCATCCGCTGGTCGACAGAGGGCACGACCTCGTCGCCGGAATCGCCGAAATCAAAGCTCGCCTCGATGACCGCCGAGGTCGCCACCTCCAGGCTCCTGAGGGCAATCTCGGGAAGCCCGTACTTCGTGGAAACCACCTCGCCCTGTTCGGTGATCTTGATGCGACCGCGAAGCGTTCCACGCGGCTGAGCCAGAATCGCTTCGTGACTCGGCCCGCCCCCTCGGCCCACGCTCCCGCCCCGCCCGTGGAAGAGGAGCAGCTTGGCCCCGTGCCCGCGGGCGATCTTCGAGAGCGCCTCCTGGGACTTGTGGAGCTCCCAGCTCGAGGTGAGGATGCCTCCATCCTTGCAACTGTCGGAGTAGCCGACCATGACTTCCTGGAGATTTCCCTGCGCTTTCCACACCGGGGCATAAGCGCGGTTCTCGAGCAGTCGCGAGACGACCTCGGGCGCCCCTCTCAGATCCTCGATGGTCTCGAAAAGAGGCGCTACCCGAAGCCGCGCGACGAGCTCGCGAGCTCCGACCGCCGGCTGGTAGAGGCCGGCCTCTTTGGCGAGAACGAGGACCGCGAGCACGTCGCTCACGTCCTTCGCCATGCTGATGACGTAGGTTCCGATCGCGCTCGGGCTCAGCTCGTCGAGGGCTCGCCGCGCCACCCGGAACACGGCGAGGGTCTCTTTCGTCGACTCGCTCGGTCGGGCTTCGTTACTTAGAAGCGGCCTCGGCGTAGAAAGCTCCGAGGTGAGCCATTCGACCCGTTCGGCTTCCCTTCGCTCTCCATAGGGCGCGAGGCCCAGCTCGCGGGTGATTTCCGAGAGCGCCTCGGTGTGGCGCGCCGACGACTGGCGCAGATCGAGCTTCGCGAGGTGGAGCCCGAAGGTCGAGACCTGCCGCATCAGCCGGGTCACCAGAGAGGCCGATTGCGTGCCGTTCGCACGGAGACTCTCTTCGATCCGCGACAGGTCCTGGTAGAGCTCTTCCTCCGAGTGGTAGGCGCCCTCCTCCCGAGAGCTCACCGCCGTCCGCTCGAGCCGCTCGCGGACATAGCCGAGCATCTGGCGGTAGGGTTCGTGCGGGTTTCGCAGCAGGACCCGGCTCGCGAGGTCGGGAAATTTCTCCCGGTAGCGCTCGAGCCCTTCGACCAGGCGTGGGCGGGGCGGGCAGTGTCGCTCGGATTCGCTCAGCCGGGCCCCGAGGTCGTCCACCGACTTTCGGTACTTCGAGAGGACGAGCGCTCGGTGCCGGTTCAACGTTTCCCAGGTGACCTCCGCGGTCACGTGCGGATTGCCGTCGCGGTCGCCTCCGACCCAAGAGCCGAAGCGAAGGGGCGCTTTCGGCGCGGGAAGCACGAGCCCCGGAACCAGGGGGGCGACACGGTGGAGCTCTTCGATCAGATCCGGCACCGTATCGAAGAGGACATCGTCGAAGTAGTAGAGCGCATTCGAGACCTCGTCGAGCACCTCGGGCTGATAGCGCCTCAGCTCGTCGGTGAGCCAGATCGATTCGACCTCTTTCTCGAGAGAATGGACGACCTGCTCTCGCGCCAGAGGCGGGAGATCTCTCCGATCGAGCTGGGACAGCAGGTCGGCGATGCGTCGGTGCTTTTCGAGGACGCTTCGGCGCACCGCCTCGGTCGGATGCGCGGTTATGACCAGCTCCACCGCGAGCCTTTCGAACACGCCAACGAGCGCGCCGGCGTCGGCACCGGCGCGCGCGAGCCGGGTGAAAAGATCGGCGAGCGAGCCCGGCTGGGGCCGCTCCGCAGTCTCGAGCGCATAGTAGCGCCGTCGCCGGATGCGATGGTGCTGCTCGGCGATGTTCGTGAGCTGGAAGTAGACGGCGAAGGCGCGGATGACGCCGATGGCCTTCTTACGATCGAGGCTCCGCAGGAGCGCCAGAAGCTCGCGCGCGGGATTCGACCTGCGCCCATCCGATCGATGGAAACCGCGGCGAAGGGATTTCGAAAGCCCGCGGATGAGCTCCTCGGTTTCGAAGAGCTCTCGCCCTCCGTGACGCTTCATGCAATCGCCGAGGATTTCTCCCAGCTTTCTCACGTCGGCCCGCAGAGGGAGGTCCTTCTCGACGGCCATCGAGCTCCATTAGAGCACGGCTTGCGGTCATCGATGCGATGGCTCGCCCAGGGGCAGGAGCTCCTCCGGATCGAGGTCGGGAGTTGCTCCAGTCCCAAAGGGACAGGAACCTCGAACGGCGGGGGTCTCGAACGTCATTGGAGCTCCATGACCCATACGTCGCCTTCGTACTCGGTGAGGGTGAAATAGAAGCGCTTTCCGTCCGAGGCCCACTCGCCGCGGATGGAGGGCCGCTCGGGATCCTCGAAATGCACCAGAAGCTCCGGCTCTCCTCCGGAGACGGAAATCCTCCAGATATCACCTTGGTCAAACTCCTTGTAGTAGAGGGTGTGACCATCGGAAGACCAGATCGGGACGCCGCCTTGGGGCACGAGTGTGCGGATCTCGCTGCCGTCGGGGGAGATCAGAGAGAGCTTGGAAGAGACAGCGCCAGCGATCCATCGACCGTCGGGAGACCACGCCGAGCCGGCCGATTCCTCTTCGGTCAACGGCTTGGGCTCTTCCCCCTGGAGCTCTCCTTTGTCCGCGGACACGATGAAAAGGCGGCCGGGAGAGGTTCGTCCGGAGTAGAAGACGATCTGCTTTCCGTCGGAGGACCACGTGGGGTAGCGGTCGTGCGCGGGATGATGGGTGAGCTGCCGGACCGAGCCTCCGTCGGCGGACATCACAAAGATGTCGCGATTGCCGCTGCGAAACGAATGAAAGGCAATCCGGGTTCCGTCGGGGGACCACGCCGGACAGCAGTCGTCCGCCGAATCGTTCGTGAGCTGGACCGGCTCGCCGCCTTGGAGAGGCATCTTGAAGATGTCCTGGTTCCCGCTGCGGGTCGAATCGAAGACGAGCCAGCGACCGTCGAAGGAGACGTTCATGCCCTCGGTGGCCTGGTTTCCCGTCGTCACCGGCGTTGCCGCACCGCGGAGACGGGTCCCTTCGCGGGAATCGGAAGAGACCAGATGTTTTGCCGGACGTTCACGACGGAGTAGGCCAGCGTCCTGTCATCGGCCGAGAGGCTGATGCTGTGTACGTTCAGTCCCGTGGTCAGCCGTTCGGGCGAGCCGTTCGGCTCCCCCGAGGGGCTTACCCCGATCCGGTAGACGTCGCGGCTCCCCCCGCGGCTCGAGACAAAGAGAAGGTGGGCGCCGTCGCTCGTAAACACGGGGCTGTGATCGAGATGACCGTCCTCGGTAAGCCGAACCGGCTCTCCTCCTTCCATCGATGCCGACCACAACGAGGAGTGAGCGAGGTTGAGTATCAAGCGGTCGCCTAACAGATAACCCCCGTTGCCTGTCGAATAGGCCAGTCGGTTGCTGCCCCGAGCCCATGTGAGACCCGACGCTTGGACGGTATGCTCGATGAGGCCGCGGGGCTCTCCTCCATGAACGGAAACAACGAGGATATCTTCGAATGTCGCCCCGCCCCAGTAGGCGATCTCTTCGCCGTCGGGTGACCACGTGGGCTCGACTCCCCGATCGGTGATCCTTCGCGGGGCGCCTCCCAGAGCCGGCACGACATCGATCTCCTGCCGATCCTCGACGCGAGCGGAAAACGCGATTTGAGCGCCATCGGGAGACCATCGGGGGCGGAAGTGGGCCCCCGGAAAGTCCGCGGTGAGGGGCACCGCCCGGCCGCTTGAGACCTGCTGAACGTAGATCTTGGTCTGGCCGATGGGACCCTTGGCATAGGCCACGAGCTTCCCGTCCGGCGAGATGGCGGGGTCCGCTTCGAGGCCGGGATCCCGGGTGAGCTGGAGAGTTCTGCACGACTCGGGGAAGAGGGGAATCGGACGGGCTCCGTAACAGGAGAAGACCGAGGGCCGCGAGAACCAGAGCGCCGGCGACCGCTACCAGCATCCGCCCATCGAACTTCTTTCCGCGGGCCAGCGGTGCGGCGACGGTCGTCGTGATGGATGGATGACTCTCCGAGTCCCGTTTCACGTCGCGCAAGTCGATGAAAAGATCCCGGACGTTCTGATACCGGTCGCCCGGATCCTTGGCCAGGCACTTGTCCACGATGCGTTGAATCTCCGGCGGTCGAGGCGTGGAGGGAGTCGCCGAGCGGCTTCGGGGAGTCGTGGATTGATGGCGTGCGGCAGCTCCGCCGCGCTCGCTGCGGCGAACGGCGCCGCTCCGGTGAGCATTTCGTAGAGAACGATGCCGACGCTGAAGACGTCGCTCCGGTGATCGAGCTTTCTCCCCCGTGACTGCTCGGGCGACATGTAGGCCGGAGTGCCCATCACTTGACCGGCCCTGGTCTCTACCTTGGCTGCCGTCTCGAGCTCGCTGGTCCCTTCGTGGAGGGGCTCGATGAGCTTGGCCAGGCCGAAGTCGATGATCTTCGCGTGTCCGTCCCCGGTGACCATGATATTGGCCGGCTTCAGGTCACGGTGGACGATGCCTCTTTCATGGGCTCGCGAAAGCCCGTCGGCGACTTCGACGGCGAGCGCCAGCGCGCGCGAAAACGAAATGCGCTCGCGGGGCCAGCCGATCGCTCAGCTTCTCGCCGTCGATGAGCTTCATCACCAGGAACGTCACCCCATCGACCTCGTCGACCTCGTGGATGACGGCGATGTTCGGGTGCTGGAGCGAAGCGGCGGCCCTCGCTTCTTGAAGGAAGCGCTGTTTGCGCTCTTCGTCTCTGACGAGCTCGGGAGGAAGAATCTTTACGGCCACTTCGCGCTCGAGCTTCACGTCGAGCGCGCGGTAGACGATTCCCATACCCCCGCGACTCAGCTCTTCCAGGACCTTGTAGTGCGAGAGGCTTCGCCCGATCACATCCTTTCCTCGGGTGAGGTTTCGGGATTGTATGTGCGCCTTTCGTCCGCTTCAATATGCTTCGCCCGCGCCTTCCGATAGCGTGCGAGGAGCTCGACCTGAAGGCAGCTCATCGGATCGACGTGGAGACAGACAGAACCAAACAATGGAAAGACATGGGATGCGAGAGACACGCGCGAGTCGAAGAATCGAGGCGCGTTCTCGCGGTCCTGGTAGCCCGACGCCTTCGGTGAGAGTCGTGCCATGAGGACGTTCTCGGTCCGGAACTTCTGAGCGGCATCCGTCGCGCGGAACTACTTCTTCGGGCGTGGCGCGGGAACGCCGTGCAGCATGCCTTCGGCGCTGAGGTCTTCGTCGACTTCAGGCCAATGCACACCCTGGCCGTCGCCGATGATCTCGAAATTCTTTCTCTGCGCCGGAGTGGCTTCCGAGAGGCGCCAGGACCAGGCGAGCGGTACGCTAATCACGCGGCCATCCATGAGATCGAAAGTGATAAGGTCTTCGGTGACGGTCACATCCTTGACTCGAGCATCCACATGCGGCCCTGGGATGTCTTTGACAGTCGGCATTCGCGCGCCCCGACGAGCCGCCTCCCTCCACTCCGGACCGTCCGGTTGTTTCAGTCAGGGCAATTATACCGCTTTACCTCAGGGGGGCGCGACGGCGCGGTAGCTCCAATACGCGGGTTTCGCCGTGCCCGTCGCCGTGACGACGCCGAACGGTGGCACCATGCCGTCGCTCCAGCAGAACCAGAAAACGCGATCGACCCGCCCCGCGTAGCCGTTCTCGGCGAGCCGGTAGACGTTTTCGAGATAGGCCGCCTGGATCGAAGAGTCCACCGTTCCTATCTCCGTGACCCAGAGGGGAAGTCCGAAGGCGAGGTAGCGGTCGAAGAGGTCGCTCATGTTTCCGAAGCCCCAGCCGGAGTGGGGCCAGTCGTCCGGAGCTCTCTGGCCGTAGGGGTGGACGGAGACCGCATCGACGAAGAGACCGCCGACCGCGGAGCGGGCACGGGAGAGGTAGCTCGCATCGCCGCTCGCGAGACCTCCGGTGACGACGGTCCTCGTCGATCGGGCACGAATCGCAGAGGCGGTGTCGCGAAGCATCACCCCGTAAAGATGAGGCGGAATTCCGGGATCGTAGCCCGTTCCCGGAGCGAAGAGGTCGGGCTCGTTCCAGATCTGCCATGCGTCGACGCCGTTTCCGTAGTGAGAGGCAATGTCGGAGGCGCCCGTGACGAAACGGGAGATGTAGTCCCGCCAGGCCGCGTCCGAGGCGTTCGAGGGGGGGCTTCCCAGGACCGAGGCGTAGTCGACGAGGAGGAGCACTCGCAGTCCCGAGGCGCGGTAGTTGGCGATGACGGGATCGAAGAACCCGAACCCGTGAGTGGCCTTCCACTCGATGCGTACCCAGCGAGCGCCGATGTCCCGAAGCGCCTGGGCAGAGGGATACCCCGCCGGGTTCGCGGGGTCGATGTTCATCCCGAAGAGCTCTCCGACGCCGGGGGGCGGCGGTGCGACTCCCACGAGGAAGCTCGTCGAGAAGGCGTTGTTCTGCTCGTTCTCTTCGGCGAAGCGATCGATGTCGTCGACGAGCGCCGTGAGAGTGTGGCTCCCGGACGTCGCCTGCCACGGGCCTCCCTGGGTGGTGACGGAGAGGCTCGCGCCCGGCTGCAGGGACGCCGTAACCGCGCCCCAGGTTCGGTACTGGCCGTCGACGAAGTAGCCGACGCCGATGGGAACTCCCGGAGGCGTAGCGCCACCTCCCTGGTTCCGAACGACGGAGGTGAAGGTGACGAGCTGCCCTGGGGCCGGATTGGGGGGAGAGACGGAGGCTCCGGTCACGATGACGTCGGGAAGCCGGAGCGGCGCCGAGACGGCCACGCTCCAGGAACGTGCGCCGCCGAACCACTCGACTCCGTCCTGCACCATGCCAACCGATAGCGTGAGGGAGCCCGAAGCGGCAGCGGGCGCCGCGATGAGAAACTCGAAGTCATAAATCTCGCCCGGCGCGACGTCGCGGCAGAGAAACGCGCGGCCATCTTCGGGGCGGTTCATGTAGCCGCCGCAGGAGAAACCCTTCCACTCGAAACGATTCGTCCCCTGAGAGCCGAGCCGGTAGGCCCGCCCCGCGCTCCAGACGGTGGTTCCGGTGTTGCGCACGCGGACGCGAATCGACTTCGATTCTCCCGCCGCGATCGAGGACGGAATCGAGCTTCCGAGAACCTCGACCGTCGCATCGTTCCGGCTGGATAACGTCGCGGAAATGCTCCACGAGAACGAGCCTCCGAACCACTCGACTCCGTCCCGCACCATGCGAACGGCGAGACGAAACGTCCCGCTCGCCGGCGCCTGGACCTGAAACGCGAAGTCGTGGGTTGCGCCCGGGGCAACGTCGTGGCAGAGGAACACGCGGCCGTCGGTGAGACGGTTCATGTAGCCCCCGCAGGCATAACCGAGCCATTGGAGCTGGTTGTCCGAAGCACCCAGCCGGTAGCCCTGAGAAGCGCTCCAGGGCGTCGTCCCCAGATTGCGGACTCGCACTCGAACCGTGACCGCGGCGCCGGGAAACACCGAGGAAGGCACCGCGCTCTCGGAAGAAAGAATCGCGGCGTCGTTCGCGGCGAAAGCCTCCGTGGCCAGAAGAGCGGTGACGAAAAGAATTGAGAATCGAAGACGCATGGGTTCTCCTCCGGTCAACTCCAATCAGCGGCTCGCCGCCACGTACGCGGCGAGCCGGTCCACGATGGGGGCGATGTCGAAGCTGAACCATCCCGGGATCTCGAGAGAGAAGATCGTCGCCCCGAGGACGTAGTCGTCTTCACGCAGGAGCCCGTCGTACCATTTCAGCTGCTCGAGATACTCCTCCTCGGTGAAGTGGTTCTTCCAGCCCGCGGGGGCAACGACGTCGACTCCGGTCTCGGTGATCGCGAGCGGAATCACCTTGTTCGCGGGGATCAGGAACTGCCGGTAGAGCTTGCGATAGCGTCCCGTGAGCCAGCCCTCGCCCGCGGTCTCGTCGAAGAGCTGCTGCATGGGAGTGCCGTACTCGTGGAGTCCCAGGATGCCGCCTTGTGCGATCGCGGCATCGATGGCGTCGTAGAACGAGGGCCAGAGGGGCAGGTCGGGATTCCCCACGGAGAAGTTGGCGATACAGGCCTTCCGCCCGTTTTCCGCCAGGATCCGGACGCGCTCCTTTTCGTGCGCCGCGTACCAGCGCATGAGCTCGTGGGTCTGGATGACGGGCTCGTTGTAGCCTTCCCAGTAGTCGATCTCGGGATACTGGAGGATGAGGGATTTCGTGCGGTCCCACCACTCCCTCGCCCTCTGGACCGGGTCTCCGTCCATAGGCTGCTGGGCGAGGAACGCCCTTCCGATGATCTTCGTCTCCGGGGAGATTCGCTTCACTTCGCGGGCGGCGCTGAACGAGTCGAGGATCTTGAGGATCGGGGGCTTCGCTTCGGCGACGAACTGCATCGACAGCGGGCCACCGAAGCCGGCGTGAATGCTGAGCTTCGAACCTGTCGCCTCCTTCCGGCTCCACTTCCAGGTGAAACGGAAGCTCACGTGGCGGTTGCATGGCAGCCCCATGCCCCAGACTGCATCGCTCGCGGAATCGGCGATGCGCGCCCCGTAGGGACCGCGCGGTCCTTGAGGAAAGTACGGGCACCATCCGCCCGCCATGGGGAAGTCGCCCCAGAATCCGTCGGCGGCCGACTTGGTGCGGAGGGTCACCGCGTTCGTGGGGTTTCCGTTGGGCCAGGAGACGATAGCGGCCTGGTTCTCGATGGGAGAGCCGTCGGGGTTGAGCGCGCGGACGTAGATCGAGTGGGTTCCAAAGGACTCGCTCCCGCCGCCGGGAGGAGGCAGGATCTCGCCGTCGCTTTCGAACCTCGCGCTCTCGAGCTTCCAGTACCAGGTTCCCGGCGGAACCGTCGCCGCGACGACCTCGAGTCCGAGGGTCGAAAGACGCGGATCCCATCCGGGGCCGGCGGGCGGCGGGCTCGGCGGCGGCGATGCCGCGGAAACGACGATGTCGTCGTAGGTGGTGCCGGAGTTGACCCCGAGCAAATTTCCGCTCTTGAGAACGATCGTCGCCACGTCGGAAGCGGCGACGAACGAGCTATGCAGGACGACGGGGGAGGTCGCTCTCAT
>Ga0184637_10000234_pt1 | contig 40555 bp, 38 predicted proteins | sample PLM3_127_b2_FD_133143 | JGI IMG/M metagenome (GOLD analysis project Ga0184637, IMG submission 133143) | Groundwater sediment microbial communities from an aquifer in East River, Colorado, USA - PLM3_127_b2 | ecosystem: Environmental > Terrestrial > Soil > Riparian zone | place: USA: East River... | reverse complement strand
GCTCGAAGCGCACGCCCGGGTCGTCGCGAAGCAACAGCGCCACCGCCGCGTAGTCGTCGGCGGCAACGGTGACCGTGAGCTCGCCGCGATCGCGAACGAGTCGCTTCAGCCTGGCGCCGAGCGTCGTTTCCAGCGCGGATTGAAGGGTGTCGAGCTTGCTCATGCGTTCAACGCGCGATCGTGTTCTCGCGCCGGATTTTCGCCTGCAGCTGCAAGATGCCGTACAGCAGCGCCTCGGCGGTCGGCGGGCAGCCGGGCACGTAGACGTCGACCGGCACGATGCGGTCGCAGCCGCGCACGACCGAATAGCTGTAGTGGTAGTAGCCGCCGCCGTTCGCGCACGAGCCCATGCTGATCACCCAGCGCGGCTCGGCCATCTGGTCGTACACCTTGCGCAGCGCGGGCGCCATCTTGTTGCACAGCGTGCCGGCGACGATCATCAGATCGCTCTGGCGCGGGCTCGGACGAAACAGCATGCCGAAGCGGTCGATGTCGTAGCGCGCCGCGCCAGCGTGCATCATCTCGACGGCACAGCAGGCCAGCCCGAAAGTCATCGGCCACAACGAGCCGGTCTTCGACCAGTTGATGAGCTTGTCGGCCGAGGTTGTGATAAAGCCTTCCTTGAGAACGCCTTCGATGCCCATACCGCTACCTCGCTGTCATTCCCAATCCAGTGCGCCCTTTTTCCACTCGTAGGCGAAGCCCACGACGAGGATGAGCAGGAAAACCATCATCGCCCAAAAGCCGGTCGGGCCGATTTCGCGCAGCGCCACTGCCCATGGAAAGAGAAAGGCGATCTCGAGGTCGAACAGGATGAAAAGAATGGCGACGAGGTAGTAGCGCACGTCGAACTTCATGCGCGCATCCTCGAAGGCCTCGAAGCCGCATTCATAGGGGCTGTTCTTCTCGGTGTCGGGCCGGTTCGGTCCGAGGAGAAAACCAAGGACCTGAGGCGCCACGCCAACTGCGACACCGACCAGGATGAACAGGATCACACTCAGGTACTGTTCGAGGAACATGTCGGCTCGTGAATCCGTTGCTGCGTGCTGGATGCGTCACCAATCCGGCACTGAGCGCTCATCCGACAAGGGGCCGGATGAAGCCCTTGCTGGTTTGGTGGTGCCGACGGCGAGACTCGAACTCGCACAGCTTTCGCCACTACCCCCTCAAGATAGCGTGTCTACCAATTTCACCACGTCGGCTGATTGAGAAATCGCGTCCGAACCGCTTGAGGATGGCCTGCCGGACAGCCTTGGATTCTATCGTGACTCCGAGCTGCCTATTTTGTGGGAATGGTCGCGGGGCCCGATGCAGCGGGCGCCGCAGAGGCCGGCGCAGGCACAGCGGGCGCCGGTATCGCGGTGCCACCACTCGGGATCTGAACGGGCGCGCTCGCTGCGCTGGCCGCGCCGGCCGGCGTCGCTGCACGGTCGAGCACACTCGTACCTTGCGTGGGTTGGGAGCGGTCGTTGGAGAAATGCGCGAGTGCGAGCGTGCAGCAGAAGAACAGACCCGCGCACACCGCCGTCGAACGCGACAGGAAGTTGGCGCTGCCGGTGGCACCGAACAGGCTGCCAGAGGCGCCGCTGCCGAACGAGGCGCCCATGTCGGCACCCTTGCCATGCTGGATCAGCACCAGGCCGATCATGACCAGCGCCGACATCAACTGGACCACCAGCAACAGGGTTAAATACCATTCCATCGCAATCTCTCCAGAAATCTCAATGAGCGGCGCGGCAGATCGAAGTGAACTCCGCCGCTTTCAATGACGCGCCTCCGATCAGCCCGCCGTCGATGTCGGGTTGACTGAAAAGGCTCACCGCGTTGTCGGCCTTCACGCTGCCGCCATAGAGCAAGCGCATGTCGCCTGAATGCGGCGTGGCCGCGTGCAACTGCGCCCGCAGCAGCGCGTGCACCTGTTGCGCCTGCTCGGGCGTCGCGGTCTTGCCGGTGCCGATCGCCCACACCGGCTCGTAGGCGACAACGATCTCGCCGATACAGTGGCCCACCGTGTGGATCACCGCGGACAGCTGCCGCTTCACCACCGGCTCGGTCTCGCCCGCTTCGCGCTGTGCAAGCGTCTCGCCGACGCAAACGATCGGCGTCACGCCGCGCGCGAGCGCGGCCTTCGCCTTGTCGGCAACGAGCTGGTCGCTCTCGGCGTGGTAGGCGCGACGCTCCGAGTGGCCGACGATGACATAGCGGCAGCCGAACTCATGCAGCATGCCTGCCGACACTTCGCCTGTGTAGGCACCTTGCTCATGTGCCGAGCAATCCTGCGCGCCCCAATACACGCCACTGCCGGTGAGCGCGACCGCCACTTCGGAAAGGTAGGGGAAAGGCGCGCACACCGCGACATCGGCAAGGTACGGCTTCGACTCCAGAATACCGGCGAGCAACTCGGCATTGGCCACATGGCTGCCGTGCATCTTCCAGTTGCCCACCACGAGATTGCGACGCATCGTCCGTGTTCCTTCGCTGTGCTCCAGGCTCACCAGGTCAGCACGAGCTTGCCGACATGGTTGCCCGATTCCATCAATGCATGCGCTTTGGCTGCTTGCTCGGCCGGGAACACCGCATGCACGACCGGTCGGATCTCGCCCGCAGCCAGCCGAGGCCAGACCTGTACACGCAACGCGCGCGCGATCGCGGCCTTGAAGGCCACCGGCCGCGGCCTCAGCGTCGATCCGGTGATCGTGAGGCGCCGGCGCAGTACTGCGCCGGCGTCGATCTGTGACTGCACACCGCCTTGCACCGCGATGATCACGAGCCGGCCATCTTCGGCCAGGCACTGCAGGCCGCGTCCGACATAGTCACCCGCGACCATGTCGAGGATCACGTCGACGCCCCGTCCATCGGTGAGCCGGCGCGCTTCGGCAACGAAGTCGCTGCTACGGTAGTTGATCGCATGGTCGGCGCCGAGCGCGCGGCAAGCGGCGCATTTCTCGTCGCTGCCGGCGGTCACGATGACCGTCACGCCGAAGGCCTTGCCGAGTTGGATGGCCGTCACGCCGATGCCGCTCGTGCCGCCATGCACGAGCAGCGTCTCGCCGCCCTGCAGCCGCCCGCGTTCGAAGACATTCGACCAAACGGTGAAGAAGGTTTCAGGCAGGCTTGCCGCTTCGACATCGGTGAACGCATCGGGCACCGGCAGGCACTGGCCGACGGGTGCCACACAAAGCTGTGCATAGCCACCCCCGGCGACGAGCGCGCAGACACGGTCGCCGATGGCAAGGCCAGCCGCCGCGAGCGCGTCACCATCGCCGTCGACGATCGTCCCGGCCACTTCGAGACCCGGAATGTCGGTCACGCCAGGCGGAACCGGATACAACCCGCGACGCTGCAAGACGTCGGGCCTGTTCACACCGGCCGCAGCGACGCGGATCAGCGCCTCGCCCGCGCCGGCCGCAGGGTCCGGTCGTTCGGTCAGTCGCAGCGCCTCGGGGCCGCCCGGCGCAACGATCTCGACAGCCTTCATCGACGCGCGCTCAGTCGGCAAGCGGCTGCTGGTCGCGGTCGATCAGCGCCTTCATCGACAGCTTGACCCGACCCTTCTCGTCGGTCTCGAGCACCTTCACCTTGACGATCTGACCTTCCTTCAGGAAATCGGTGACTCGCTCGACGCGCTGGTGCGCGATCTGGCTGATGTGCAGCAGGCCGTCCTTGCCAGGCAGCAGGTTCACGAGCGCGCCGAACTCGAGGATCTTCGTGATCGGCCCTTCGTAGACCTTTCCGACTTCGACTTCCGCGGTGATCTCGGCGATCCTCTTCTTCGCGAGATCGGCCTGGGCCGCCTCGGTCGACGCGATCGTGATCGTGCCATCCTCGGCGATGTCGATCTGCGTGCCGGTTTCTTCGGTCAATGCGCGGATCGTCGCACCGCCCTTGCCGATGACGTCGCGAATCTTTTCGGGATTGATCTTCATCACGTACAGCCGCGGCGCGAACTGCGACACCTCGGTCTTTGCACCGCCCACCGCTTCGACCATCTTCGCGAGGATGTGCAGACGTGCCTCTTTGGCCTGTGCCAGCGCGACCTGCATGATCTCTTTGGTGATGCCCTGGATCTTGATGTCCATCTGCAGCGCCGTCACCCCGGTGGTCGTGCCGGCCACCTTGAAGTCCATGTCGCCGAGGTGATCTTCGTCGCCGAGGATGTCGGTGAGCACGGCGAAGCGGTTGGCGTCCTTGATCAAGCCCATCGCAATGCCGGCCACGTGCGCCTTCAGCGGCACGCCGGCATCCATCAGGCTCAGGCAGCCGCCACACACCGAAGCCATCGATGACGATCCGTTCGATTCGGTGATCTCGGAGACGACGCGCATCGAATACGGAAAGTCTTCCTTGGTCGGCAACACCGCCACCAGCGCACGCTTGGCGAGGCGCCCGTGGCCGATCTCGCGACGCTTGGGCGTGCCCACTCGCCCTGTCTCGCCGGTGGCGAAGGGCGGCATGTTGTAGTGAAGCATGAAGCGTTCGGTGAACTCGCCGGCCAGCGCGTCGATACGCTGCGCGTCGCGCTCGGTACCGAGCGTCGCGGCAACCACCGCTTGCGTCTCTCCACGCGTGAAGAGCGCCGAGCCGTGCACCCGCGGCAGCACGCCCGAGCGGATCTCGATCGGACGCACGGTGCGCGTGTCACGCCCGTCGATGCGCGGCTCGCCGGCCAAAATCTGGCTGCGCACGATCTTCGCCTCGATGTCGAACAGCAGCGCTTCGAGCTTGACTTCGTCGAAGGCCACGCCTTCGTTCGTCAGCGATGTCTTCACGGACGCATAGGCGTCGCGCACTGCCTGCGTGCGCGATTGCTTCAGGCGGATCTGGTAGGCCTCGCGCAGCGTCCGCTCGGCGAGCGTGTTGACCTTGGAGATGAAGGCTTCGTCGCGCGCCGGCGGCTGCCAGTCCCACTCGGGCTTGCCGGCATCGCGCACCAGCTCGTGGATGGCGTTGATCGCAATGCGGCTTTGCTCGTGTCCGAACACGACGCCGCCGAGCATCACTTCTTCACTCAGCTGGTCGGCTTCGGACTCGACCATCAACACCGCTGCTTCGGTACCGGCGACGACGAGATTGAGCTTCGATGTCTCGATCTGCGTCTTGCTCGGGTTGAGCAGGTACTGGCCGTCGATGTAGCCCACGCGCGCGGCACCGATCGGACCGTTGAACGGAATGCCGGAAATGGCGAGCGCGGCACTCGATCCGATCAACGCCGGGATGTCGGCCGGCACCTCGGGATTGAGCGACAACACGTGCACGACGACCTGCACTTCGTTGAAGAAGCCCTCGGGGAAGAGCGGCCTTAGCGGACGGTCGATCAATCGCGACGTGAGCGTCTCGAGTTCGCTCGGCCGGCCTTCGCGCTTGAAAAAGCTGCCCGGGATCTTGCCGGCGGCGTAGGTCTTTTCGATGTAGTCGACGGTCAACGGAAAGAAGTCCTGTCCGGGCTTGGCGCTCTTGGCGCCCACAACCGTCGCGAGCACGACGGTGTCGTCGATCGTGACGACCACCGCGCCGCTGGCCTGGCGGGCGATCTCGCCGGTTTCCAGCGTCACGGTTTGCTGACCCCATTGGAAGGTCTTGGTGACTTTGTTGAACATGCTCATGTGTGCGTCTCCAGTGGTGCGGGTGCTAGGGAAGGCAGCACCTCGGGGCCCGGAACCGATTCACCGCGGCAACAATGCCATTCCAGCGAGCCTCGCGGCGGTGGAACCGCGCTGGAATGACACAGCAGTCGCTCGGGTGTTCGGATTCCAAAAACAATGAGCCTGTGCTGGGGCGTCCAGACAGGCTCTTCGTCTCATCCGATACTTACTTGCGCAAGCCGAGCTTGTGGATCAGCGCGGTGTAGCGGTCTGCATCCTTGTCCTTCAGGTAGGCCAGAAGGCTCTTGCGCTGGTTGACCATCTTCAGCAGCCCGCGGCGACCGTGGTGGTCTTTCGCATGGGTCTTGAAGTGGGGCGTGAGTTCGTTGATGCGGGCGGTCAGAAGTGCGACCTGCACTTCCGGAGAGCCCGTGTCGTTTGCCACGCGGGCATTGGCCTTGACGATGTCGGCCTTGACGATTGCCATGGATCAGTTCCTGCAATGAGACCCGGCAGCGCCTGTATGAATTCATGCGCGTGGTGGTCTCGGGTTGTCGACTTGCGAACGCAGGTGAAACCGACCCGCGCCGTGCTTTGCCTCGTACGCAAGGGTGTGAGCCGTCGTGCACGAGAGGGCGAATTATAGCCGCAGAGCCGCCTTCAGACGCTCGACACCCAGGCTCAACCGGTCGGAGTCGCGCGACGCGAAGCACCAGCGCAGCCAGCCCTCGCCTTCGCTGCCGAAGGCGGCGCCCGGCGCGAGTCCGAGCCCTGCATCGACAACCAGGCGCTTGGCGAATGCAAGCGAATCGTCCCTGCCTTCGACGCGGAAGAACGCATACATGCCTCCGGGCGGCGTCGCCACCTGCACGCCGGGCAGTGCCTCAAGCAAGGGCAGCAGCGTGTCGCGGCAGTGCCGCAGGTGTCGCACAAGCTGTGGCACGTAGTCGTCCGCGCCGCCAAGCGCAGCCAACCCGCCGCGTTGCACGAACACCGGCGCGCATGAAGTGTTGAACTCGATCAGCTTGCCGATGGCGTCGAGCATCGTCGAGGGCACCACCATCCAGCCGAGCCGCCAACCCGTCATCAGAAAGCTCTTCGAAAAACTGTGCACCACGACAAGCCGGTCGTCTTCGCCGGCGATGTCCAGGAAGCTGGGGGCCGCAGCCTGCCAGGCCCCGAAATAGATCCGCTCGTACACCTCGTCGGCCACGATCCATGTGCCGTTTCGGCGACATTGCGCAAGGATCGATTGCTGCTCGGCGCGAGTGAGCGACCATCCGGTCGGATTGTTCGGAGCATTGACCAGCAAGACGCGCGTGCGCGGCGTGATAGCCGCCAGCAGCTCGTCGAGGTCGAGCATCCACGCGCCCGCACGCGGATGCAGCGAGACGCGGGTGACCTGCGCACCGACGATCGCGGGCTGCGCGGTGAGGTTGGGCCACACCGGCACGACCACGACGACTTCGTCGCCCGCACCGGCGAGTGCTTGCATCGCGATCATCAGCGCGCTCACGCCCGATGAGGTGACGGCGATGCGATCGGCACCGACGGGGCCGTGCAATTGGCTGCTGTACCTTGCCACCGCCTGCCTCAGTTCGGGCAGCCCGAGGTTGTGCGCGTAGAACGTCTCGCCTCGCTGCAACGAATCGATCGCCGCGGCCCGAATGAATTGCGGCGTGACCTCATCGCTCTCGCCGAACCAGAATGCCAACACGTCGGGGCGGCCGATCGCGGCATTCGCGACCTCGCGGATTTTCGACGCCGGCAGTCGATCGATCGCGTCGCGCACGATCAGGCGCTGGCCAGCGGCCAGCGGGGCCTCACGTCGAAGGAATAGGTGCGCTCGGGCCGTTCGCATCCGGCGTGCAACCTCAGCGCCGCGGCCAGCGCGATCATGGCGCCGTTGTCGGTGCACAGCGCCAACTCGGGGTAATGCACGCGCGCGCCGACCTGTTCGCACGCCAGCGACAACCGACGCCGCAGCTCGACGTTGGCACCGACCCCCCCGGCCACCACGAGGCGGGACAAACCGGTCTCGCGCAACGCGCGCATCGATTTCCTCACCAGCACGTCGATGATCGCCTGCTGGGTGGAAGCCGCGAGGTTGGCACGATCCTGTTCGCAAACGTTACTGCCGAAACGGCGCACTTGGGTCAACACGGCGGTCTTCAGCCCGGCGAACGAAAAGTCCAGATTTGCGCTGTGCAGCAACGGCCGCGGAAGCTCGACTGCATCGGCGTCGCCGAACTCGGCCAGCCGCGCGAGCGCGGGCCCGCCTGGATAGCCAAGCCCAATCATCTTGGCCACCTTGTCGAAAGCTTCGCCCGCCGCATCGTCGATCGTCTCGCCGAGCAATGCGTAGCGCCCGACCTCCTCGACGCGCATCAATTGCGTGTGGCCACCCGATACGAGCAGCGCGACGAACGGCAGCTCGGGAGCATCACCGGAAAGGAATGGTGACAACAAGTGTCCTTCGAGATGGTGCACGCCGACCACAGGACAGTCCAGCGCTGCGGCCAGCGAACAGGCCACGCCGGCCCCGACCAGCAGCGCCCCAGCCAATCCCGGCCCCCGCGTATAGGCAATCACGTCGAGCCCGGCCAGCGGCGTGCGCCCATCCTCGAGCACCTGGCGCAAGAGGGGCAACACGCGCCGGATATGGTCGCGCGACGCCAGTTCCGGCACGACGCCGCCGTAGGCCTGATGCATCTCGATCTGGCTATGCAGCGCATCGGCGAGCAGGCGCGGACGGCCACCGGTTGGCATCTCCAGCAGCGCAACGCCGGTCTCGTCGCAAGAGGACTCGATACCGAGAATCTTCATCCCAGGCAGTGTATCGACGGGTTGTGAACGATGCCTCGAATGGCGCCGCCGGGCGTCGCGGGGCTCTTGCAACTTGACACAACCTCACCGTGGCGTATTGCCCAAAATCCGTTGCGCTCCCCTATTCGCAGTCTTGGGGCGTCGATACGCTGAAGTTTCCCAAGTGCCAAGGCGCGACGCGCTGCGGTCAACCCAACCGAAAGAGTCGTTGGTGCCATGAAAGAATTCAAGCTTGCCGCCTGGCCCGATCTTCCCCCGGTGTACCAGCGCACCGCCTATCGACGCATGCTGAGTGACATGTCGCAGCGCTACATCACGCTGCCGCGACTTGCCGAGCGCAGTGGCCTGAGCCGCCATGACGTGCGCCAGTTCATCGAGATGCTGGATGCCCGCGGCATGCTGGCGGAGCGTGACAGCAGCGCCCCGGACTCGATTTTCGATTCGCTGCGTCCTCTCGGGGGCTGGATTCGCCGAGCACTGACCGCGCAGACCTGAGCCCCGACCCGGCGCGATCGAGCACCATGGAACGAAGCCCGCGCAAGCGGGCTTTTTTCATGCCCGGACCCTGGGCTACTGGCGCGATTGTTGCTGCTGTCGCCTTATGAGCCAGGCCGGCGCACTGCGCATCGTCATCGTTGCACCAGACACGCTCACCCCCGACGACGGTGATGAAGATGCCTGGCACGTGGCCGAGCGCTCGCGCACGCTGCGCATCGGTTTGCTCGAGAACGGCTACAACATCGTCGCGGTGCTGCCGGTCGACGTGTTCCTCCCCGAGCGGCTGTCGCAGATCCAGCCGGACATGATCATCGTCGACGCCCAAAGCCAGGCCCGCGACACCCTCGAGCACGTCGTCATGGCCACGCGCGACGCGCGGCGCCCGATCGTGCTGTTTACCGAAGACGAGGACACCAGTCACGTGCGCGCCGCCATTGCGGCCGGCGTGACCGCGTATGTGGTCGCGGGACTCGCCCCCGAAAGAGTGAAACCGGTGCTCGACGTGGCACTGGCTCGGTTCGAGCACGAGGAATCGCTGCGGCGTGAACTGGCCGATGCACGCACGCAGCTTTCCGACCGAAAGGTCATCGAGCGCGCAAAGGGCATCCTGATGCAGCGCCAGGGCCTCGTCGAGAACGAGGCCTTCGAGCGATTGCGCAAGACCGCAATGGACAAAGGACTGAAGCTCGCTGATGTAGCGCAGCGGATCGTAGATGTCGCCGACTTGCTCACCTAGCGACGGCGCACGCTTGCTGTGCGCCAGCGATCTCTGCGAACCAATCTTGGTGCAGCGCCCAAGTAACGGCGCTGGCTGAGCGTTGGCACAACTCTTGCTCAGCTGAATCGAGAGGATCAACGGCGATCTTCATTTGAGACAACGGAGCGTGCCAAGGCTGGCTGTGCTTCGTCAGGACGATGGCGTCCCCACGTAGATCGGGCTTGAAGCCCGACAACGTGCGGACGCCTTTTTGTTTTTGTCACGCATAGAGGGATCGAGCATGAACAGCAACCCGACCCGGAGGATCGACATGACCCGCCGCAATCTCATCAAGGCCGCCGCCGCAACGAGTGCCGCCGGCCTCGTGCCCGGACTGCAAGCCGCGGTCTACGCCCAAGGCTCTGACAAGCCCGAGAAGGAGGAGGTGAAGATCGGCTTCATCCCGCTGACCGATTGCGCATCGGTGGTCATGGCCTCGGTGCTCGGTTTCGACAAGAAGTACGGCGTCAAGATCATCCCGACCAAGGAAGCCTCGTGGGCCGGCGTGCGCGACAAGCTGGTCAACGGCGAGCTCGACATGGCGCATGTGTTGTGGGGCCTGATCTACGGCGTGCACCTCGGCGTCGGCGGCCCGAAGAAGGACATGGCAATCCTGATGAACCTGAACCACAACGGCCAGGCCATCACGCTGTCGAAGAAGCTCGCGGACAAGGGCGGCATCGATGGCCCCTCGCTCGCGAAGCTGATGCAAACCGAGAAGCGCGAATACACCTTCGCGCAGACCTTCCCCACCGGCACCCACGCGATGTGGCTTTACTACTGGCTCGCGACCTACGGCATCAACCCGATGAAGGACGCGAAGATCATCACGGTGCCGCCGCCGCAGATGGTCGCCAACATGCGCGTGGGCAACATGGACGGCTATTGCGTCGGCGAGCCCTGGGGCCACCGCGCGATCGCCGACGGCATCGGCATCACCGGCGTGACAACGCAGGACATCTGGAAGGACCACCCCGAGAAGGCGCTCGGCACCACCGGAGACTTCGCGAAGAAGTACCCGAACACCTGCCGCGCGGTGATCGCCGCGATCATCGACGCCGGCAAGTGGATCGACGCCGGCTTGCAGAACAAGACCAAGATGGCCGAAACCGTGGCCGACAAGTCCTACGTCAACACCAGCGTCGACGTCATCAACCAGCGCATCCTCGGCCGCTACCAGAACGGCCTGGGCAAGACCTGGGACGACCCGAACCACATGAAGTTCTACAACGACGGCGTCGTCACGTTTCCGTACCTGAGCGACGGCATGTGGTTCCTGACCCAGCACAAGCGCTGGGGCTTGTTGAAGGAGCACCCGGACTATCTCGGCGTGGCCAAGCAGGTGAACCAGATCGAGCTCTACAAGCAGGGCGCGACGCTCGCGAAGGCCAGCGTGCCGAAGGAAGTGATGCGCTCGAGCAAGCTGGTCGACGGCGTGGTGTGGGACGGCAAGGACCCGGCCAAGTACGCCGACGGCTTCAAGGTCAAGGTCTGAACGAGGAGAACCCAGATGGTCAGCGCTGTATTCCATACGTCCATGCGTTCGTCCGATCCGCCGAAGACGACGGCGCCCAAGGTGGGCACGGCACCCGTCGCGGTGCCCGTACCGGCCGCGGTCACGAAGGTTGAAGCTCCCGCCAAGCCGCCTTTCGATTGGCGTGCCTTGTGGATGCGCGTGCTGCCGCCGGTCATCGGTGTCGCCGTGCTGGTCGGCATCTGGGGGCTGCTCACGATGAAGGGCGGCTCGTTCCCGACGCCGGCCGCCACCTTCGACGAAGCGGTGAAGGTCTTCTCCGATCCGTTCTACAGCAAGGGGCCGAACGACCAGGGCATCGGCTGGAACATCCTGTACTCGCTGAAGCGGGTCGCGTTCGGCTTCGGCCTCGCGGCGCTGGTCGGCATACCGCTCGGCTTCATGATCGGCCGCTTCGAGTTCCTCAACCGCATGTTCTCGCCGCTCATCAGCCTGCTGCGCCCGGTGTCGCCGCTCGCGTGGCTGCCGATCGGACTGCTGGTGTTCAAGGCCGCGAACCCGGCCGCGATCTGGACGATCTTCATCTGCTCGATCTGGCCGATGATCATCAACACCGCCGTCGGTGTGCAGCGCGTGCCCGATGACTACCTGAATGTTGCGCGCGTGCTCAAGCTCAGCGAGTGGAAAGTCATCACGAAGATCCTGCTGCCCGCGGTGCTGCCCTACATGCTGACCGGCGTGCGCCTGTCGGTGGGCACCGCCTGGCTCGTCATCGTCGCAGCCGAAATGCTGACCGGCGGTGTCGGCATCGGCTTCTGGGTATGGGACGAGTGGAACAACCTCAACGTGCCCCACATCCTGATCGCGATCCTGGTGATCGGCGTCGTGGGCCTGGTGCTCGAGTGGTTCTTGATCACGCTCGCCAAGCGCTTCTCGTTTGCTGACTGAAAGGGACGACCATGCACAACTACATTCAGGTCGAGAGCACCGAGATGGTGTTCCATACCAAGAAGGGGCATTTCCACGCGCTGAGCAATATCAACCTGAGCGTCGCCAAGGGCGAGTTCGTCACGTTGATCGGGCATTCGGGCTGCGGCAAGTCGACGCTTCTCAACCTCGTGGCCGGATTGCTGTTGCCGACCAGCGGTACCTTGCTTTGCGACAACCGCGAGATTGCGTCTCCCGGCCCCGAGCGTGCGGTCGTCTTTCAGAACCATTCGCTGCTGCCATGGCTGACCTGCTTCGAGAACGTGTACCTGGCCGTCGAACGGGTGTTCGGTGCGACCGAGGCTAAAGCCAAGCTCAAGCAACGCACGCAGGCCGCGCTCGAGCTCGTCGGCATGGGGCACGCGATGTCGAAGCGTCCGCATGAGATCTCCGGCGGCATGAAGCAGCGCGTGGGCATCGCGCGAGCCCTTGCGATGGAGCCGAAGGTGCTGCTGCTCGATGAGCCCTTCGGCGCGCTCGACGCGTTGACGCGCGCGCACCTGCAGGACGAGTTGCTGAAGATCGTGCAGCGCACGCACAGCACGGTCGTGATGGTGACTCACGACGTCGACGAAGCGGTGCTGCTGTCCGATCGCATCGTGATGATGACCAACGGGCCCGCGGCAACCATCGGCGAAATCCTGCGCGTCGAACTGGCGCGGCCGCGCAATCGCGTCGAGCTCGCGGAAGACCCCGCCTACGTGCACTATCGCAAGGAAGTGCTCGACTTCCTCTACACCCGCCACGGGCACGTGGAGGAGCAAGCCGCCTGAGCGCACTGCCATGGCGCGTGCGAAGGAGCCGCTCAGTGCTTTTCTTTCGCGTGATTGATCGAGTACTTCGGAATCTCGATCGTGATGTCGCGCTGATCGACGATCGCCTGGCAGGATAGGCGTGATGTGGGCTCAAGCCCCCAAGCGCGGTCGAGCAGGTCTTCCTCGCTCTCGTCCATTTCGCCGAGCGACTCGAAGCCCTCCCGGACGATGACATGACACGTCGTGCAGGCGCAACTCATCTCGCAGGCGTGTTCGATCGGAATGCCGTGCTCGAGCAAGGCCTCGCACACCGAAGTCCCGGCCGGGGCGTCGACCTCGATGCCCAACGGACAGTATTCGGGGTTCGGAAGAACGCGGATGCGCGACATCAGACCTCCTCGATACTGCGGCCGGACAACGCCTGGCGAATGCCGCGGTTCATGCGTTCAGCGGCGAACGCCTCGGTACCCTTTGCGAGGGCCTCGACCGCTGCGTCGATGGCGTGATGGTCGTCACCTGTGGCGATGCCCTGCACCTGCGCAAGCAAGGCTTCGATCGCGGCGCGCTCTTGCGGGCTCAGCAAGTCACCATCGGCCAACAGCGCCGAACGGGTGGCGAGCGTCATGCGCTCGGCCTCGACCCGCGATTCACGCAGCGAGCGCGCGAGCACGTCCTCTTCGGCGGTGCGAAAACTCTCTTGCAGCATCGAGGCGATCTGCTCGTCCGACAGGCCGTAGCTCGGCTTGACCGTGATCGCGGCCTCGACGCCTGACGTTTCCTCGCGTGCCGAAACGCACAGCAGCCCGTCAGCATCGACCTGAAAGGCCACGTGAATACGCGCCGCGCCCGCTGCCATCGGTGGAATTCCGTGCAGCTCGAAACGCGCCAGCGAGCGGCAGTCGCTGACGAGTTCGCGCTCGCCCTGCACGACGTGCAGCGCCATCGCCGTCTGGCCGTCCTTGAAGGTCGTGAAGTCCTGAGCGCGCGCGGTCGGGATCGTGCTGTTGCGCGGGATGATGCGCTCGACCAACCCGCCCATCGTTTCCAGGCCGAGCGACAGAGGGATGACGTCGAGCAGCAGGATCTCCTCGGCGCCGCCGTTGCCCGCAAGTTGGTTCGCCTGAATGGCGGCGCCGAGCGCCACCACTTCGTCGGGGTTCATGTCGGTGAGCGGGGTCTGGCCGAAGAAATCTCCGACCGCCGACTGCACTGCCGGCATGCGCGTCGAGCCACCGACCATCACGACCCCGTGCACTTCGTCCTTGCCGACCTTGGCGTCGCGCAGCACCTTGCGTACCGAGCTCAGCGTGCGATCGATCAGATGCTCGGTGATGCGCGACAGGTCAGCGACCTGCACGTCGACACGCAGCATGCCGGTGGATAGCTCGCACTGCACCAACGCATGGGACTGCGACGACAGGAGTTCCTTCGCCGCACGCGCGGCCTTCACGACGGCACTCTTGTCGTTGGGCGTCGCAGTCTGCAACTGCGCTCTGTCGAGCGCCCAGTCGGCCAGCGTGCGGTCGAAGTCATCGCCGCCGAGCGCCGAATCGCCGCCGGTGGCAACCACCTCGAACACCCCCTTCGTGAGTTTCAGCAAGGAGATGTCGAAGGTGCCGCCGCCGAGGTCGTAGACCGCGTACAGGCCTTCGCTGCCGTTCTCGAGACCAAAGGCGATCGCCGCCGCCGTCGGCTCGTTGATGAGGCGAAGCACGTTCAGCCGGGCGAGCTTGGCGGCGTCCTTCGTGGCCTGTCGCTGCGCCTCGTCGAAGTACGCAGGCACGGTGATCACCGCGCCGAAGAGCTGCGCGTCGAAACTGTCCTCGGCGCGTTGGCGCAACGTGGCGAGGATCTGGGCCGACACTTCCACCGGCGACTTGACGCCGGCGATGGTTCGCAGCTGCACCATGCCGGGAGCATCGACAAAGTCATAGGGCAGTTTCTCTCGATGCGCGATGTCGACCAGTCCGCGGCCCATGAAACGTTTCACCGACACGATGGTATTGACCGGGTCGGCCGTCTGCTCGGCAAACGCATCGAAGCCGACATGGACGCCCCCGCCTTCGAGATAGCGAACCGCAGAGGGCAACAACACCCTGCCCTGCTCGTCCGACAGGCATTCGGGCACGCTGTTTCGCACCGCGGCCACCAGCGAATGGGTGGTGCCCAGATCGATGCCGACGGCAACGCGCCGCTGATGCGGATCAGGGGCTTGGCCGGGTTCGGAGATCTGCAGTAGTGCCATGGTGCGCAGTCGTCAAACGTTCATTGCCCAAGCGCTTCGAGACGACGATCGACGTCTTCGGCAAAGCGCTCGATGAACATCAGCGCCCTCACCTCGCTGGAGGCGGGGCGGGCGTCGTTTTGCTCGTCCAGCAGTTGCTGCAAGCGACGCATGCGCTGCTCGCGCTGCTCGCCCATCTGAGTGGCGAGCGCTTCGACCGCCGATGCGGACTCGGCGTCCTGCAGGGCTTCGCGCCATTGCATCTGCTGCAACAGGAAGTCGGCGGGCATCGCGGTATCGGTCTTCGCGTCGATCCGGGCACCGCGCAACTCGCAAAGGTACGCGGCGCGACGCAGCGGGTCCTTCAGGCGCTGGTAGGCCTCATTCACGCGCACGGCCCATTGCATCGCCACCCTTTGCGATGCCGTGCCCTCGGTCGTGAAGCGGTCCGGGTGCACTTCGGACTGCAATGCCTTCCAGCGTGCGTCGATCTGCTCGCGATCCTGCGCAAAGCGCCGCGGCAGGCCAAAGAGTTCGAAGTCGTCGGCGTCGATCTTCATGGCGAATGGGATTGCTGCCGAGGAGGCGACCGACGCATGAAGCACGCTGCGCGCGGCAAGAAGAAGCGACCTCTATACCCGGAACGATTCTCCGCAACCGCAGCGGTCCTTCTCGCGCGGATTCGTGAACCTGAAGCCCTCGTTCAGTCCCTCGCGCACGAAATCCAGCTCGGTGCCGTCGATGTAGGGAAGGCTCTTCGGATCCACGAGCACCTTGACGCCGTGACCTTCGAACACCAGGTCCTCCGGGGCCACGTCATCGGCGTACTCGAGCTTGTAGGCCAGCCCCGAGCAGCCTGTCGTCTTCACGCCAAGGCGCACGCCCACGCCCTTGCCACGTTTGGCGATGTAGCGATGGACATGCCGCGCCGCGGCCTCGGTCAGGGTCACGGCCATGGGTTCAGCTTGCCTCCACCTTTGCAGGCCGGCTGCTGCCCACCTTGGCTTTGTAGTCGTTCACGGCAGCCTTGATCGCATCCTCGGCGAGGATCGAGCAATGGATCTTCACCGGTGGCAGCGCCAGTTCCTCGGCGATGTGCGTGTTCTTGATCGTCAGCGCCTGGTCGAGCGACTTGCCCTTGACCCATTCGGTCACGAGCGAGCTCGACGCGATGGCGGAGCCGCAACCATAGGTCTTGAACTTGGCGTCCTCGATCAAACCGGTTTCGGGATTGACGCGGATCTGCAGCTTCATCACGTCGCCGCAAGCGGGCGCGCCCACCATGCCGGTACCCACCGTGTGGTCACCCTTGTCGAACGAACCGACGTTGCGCGGGTGTTCGTAATGATCAACAACTTTTTGGCTATAGGCCATGACATCTCTCCTAATTCAGTGCGCGGTCCATTGGATCGTGCTCAGGTCCACCCCGTCTTTGAACATCTCCCACAGCGGGGAGAGTTCGCGCAGCTTGGCCACGCGGTCTTTCAGGGTATTGACCACGAAATCGATCTCGTCCTCGGTCGTGAAGCGGCCGATCGTCATGCGCAGGCTCGAGTGCGCAAGTTCGTCGCTGCGGCCGAGCGCGCGCAGCACATAGCTCGGCTCGAGGCTCGCCGACGTGCAGGCCGAGCCCGACGAAACGGCGACGCCCTTGATGCCCATGATCAGCGACTCGCCTTCGACGAAGTTGAACGATGCGTTGACGTTGTGCGGCACACGCTTTTCGAGGTGACCGTTGATGAACACCTGCTCGATGTCGCTGATGCCCGCGAGCAGGCGCTGCTGGAGCATGCGAATCCGCTCGTTTGCGGTGCCCATCTCTTCCTTGGCGATGCGGAATGCTTCGCCCATGCCGACGATCTGATGCGTGGGCAGCGTGCCCGAACGCATGCCGCGCTCGTGGCCGCCGCCGTGCATTTGCGCCTCGATCCGTACGCGCGGCTTGCGGCGTACATAGAGCGCGCCAATGCCCTTCGGGCCATAGGTCTTGTGCGAAGCGAGGCTCATCAGGTCGACCGGCAGCGTGCGCAAGTCGATTGGCATCTTGCCGGTGGCTTGCGCGGCGTCGCTGTGAAAGATGATTCCGCGCTCACGACACATCGCACCGATCGCGGCGAGATCCTGGATCACGCCGATCTCGTTGTTGACGAGCATCACCGAGACGAGGATCGTGTCCGGCCGCAGCGCGTCCTTGAACCGGTCGAGATCGACCAGGCCGTCTTCCTGCACGTCGAGATAGGTGACCTCGAAGCCCTGGCGCTCGAGCTCGCGACAGGTGTCGAGCACGGCCTTGTGCTCAGTCTTGACGGTGATGATGTGCTTGCCGCGGGTCTTGTAGAAGTTCGCCGCCCCCTTCAGAGCAAGGTTGTTCGACTCGGTGGCGCCCGAGGTCCAGGCGATTTCACGCGGATCGGCCCCGATCAGCGCCGCGACCTGCTCGCGGGACTTCTCGACGATGGCTTCCGCTTCCCACCCCCATGCATGACTGCGCGATGCCGGGTTGCCGAAATGCTCCCGCAGCCACGGAATCATCGCGTCGACGACGCGCTGATCCACCGGGCTCGTGGCGGCGTAGTCCATGTAGATCGGGAAGTGAGGGGTCATGTCCATGTTGTGGTTCCCGGCGACACACCGGGTCGGCGGATTTCGACTACTTCGTGAAGGCGCCACCCAGCGCGAACACCGAGTTCGGAGCGGTGATCTTGATCGGCTTGACCACCGGCTGCGACGAAATGGCGCGCTTGACCGGGTGTTCCTCGATCGACACGCCCTTGGCGAGCTGTTCATCGACCAGCTTGCGCAGCGAGATCGAATCGAGGTACTCGATCATCTTGGCGTTGAGGCTCGCCCACAGGTCGTGCGTCATGCAGCGGCCTGAGTCGTCACCCATGCAGTTTTCCTTGCCTCCACAGCTGGTGGCATCGATCGGTTCATCGACCGCGACGATGATGTCCGCGACCGTGATCTCCTCGGCCTTGCGACCGAGTGAGTAGCCACCGCCCGGACCGCGCGTGCTCTCGACCAGTTCATGGCGGCGCAATTTGCCGAACAGCTGTTCCAGATACGACAGCGAGATTTGTTGACGCGAGCTGATCGCGGCCAGCGCGACGGGCCCCGAATGCTCACGCAGGGCCAGATCGATCATGGCGGTAACAGCAAAGCGACCTTTGGTGGTCAAACGCATGGTGGGTACTCCTTAAACCTAGCGGCACAACAAGACGACCGGATAACGGGCAGCACGCTGAGCCTGACCGGCTGGTAGCCGGGTTAACCCTCGGAAATCTGTTGCTTATCCGAGTGTTTCAGTCAATTATGCATGAAGCCGACTGTTTTGGTCGGCATTAGCCCAGGAAGTTCCCCTCCTGGCGTGGGGGCTAAGCCTTCAGCACGCGACCCAGGTGCTCCGCCAGCCCGTCGCAGGCGTCCTCCAGCAGGTCGAGCACTTGCTCGAAGCCGGCCGGGCCTCCAAGGTACGGGTCGGGAACGACGGGACTGTCGAAACGCCGCGCATGCTGGCTCAGGCGGCCCAGCTTGACCCGATGCGCCGGCGGGCACTGCGATTCCAGCAACTCGAGGTTGTCCCAGTCCATCGCGAGGATCAGATCGAAGCGTTCGAAATCTTCGTCGCTGACCAGCCTCGCCCGTAGCGTCGACAGCTCATACCCCCGACGCCGGGCATGCCGCTGGGATCGCTCGTCCGGTGGATCGCCCGTGCGGTAAGCGTGCGTGCCTGCGGAGGCCACCTCCACCAGGGCGTCCAGTCCACGCTCGCGCAGCTTGTGGCGCAAAACGACCTCGGCGGTCGGCGAACGGCAGATGTTGCCCATGCAGACCATCAGGACGCGATGTTTGCGAGTCATGTCTTGCCGGTCCGGATCGGCACGATGTGATCGTCCACCGCGGCACCGAAGGCCTGTTCGCGCAGCAGCGCGAGTTGATCACGCAAGCGTGCGGCCTTCTCGAACTCGAGGTTGCGGGCGTGCTCGAGCATCTGCCGTTCCAGCAGCTTCATGCGCTTGCCGAGGTCCCTCTCCGACAACGCTTCGACCTGGGCCATGTCTTCAAGGGCCTTCAGCTTCCTGTGGTCATCTTGCGCGCTGTAGACGCCGTCGATCATTTCCTTGATGTGCTTTTGGATGCTGCGCGGCGTGATGCCGTTCGCCTCGTTGAAGACCACCTGCTTCGCGCGCCTGCGCTCGGTTTCACCGATCGCACGCGCCATCGAGTCGGTCATGCGGTCGGCATAGAGGATCGCCTTGCCGTTCAGGTTGCGCGCGGCCCGACCGATTGTCTGGATCAGGCTGCGCTCGGAACGCAGAAAGCCTTCCTTGTCGGCGTCGAGGATCGCGACCAGCGACACCTCGGGGATGTCGAGGCCCTCGCGTAGCAGGTTGATGCCCACCAGCACGTCGAAGCTGCCCATGCGCAGGTCGCGCAGGATCTCCACGCGCTCCACGGTTTCGATGTCGCTGTGCAAGTAGCGCACCTTCACGCCGTTGTCGGACAGGTAGTCGGTGAGCTGCTCGGCCATGCGCTTGGTCAGGGTCGTGATCAGCACGCGCTCGTGCACGTCGACACGTTCACGAATCTCCTGCAGCAGGTCGTCGATCTGACGCGTCGCAGGGCGCACCTCGACCTGCGGATCGACAAGCCCGGTGGGACGCACCACTTGCTCGACCACTTGCCCCGCGGTGCGGTTCTCGTAGTCGGCGGGCGTTGCAGAAACGTAGATCGCCTGGCGCATCTTGCGTTCGAACTCCTCGAACTTCAGCGGCCGGTTGTCGAGCGCGCTCGGCAGACGAAAGCCGTATTCCACCAAGGTCGTCTTGCGCGAGCGGTCGCCGTTGTACATGCCTGCGAGCTGGCCGATGAGCACATGGCTCTCGTCGAGGAACATGAGCGAATCGGGCGGCAAATAGTCCACCAGCGTCGGCGGCGGCTCGCCCGGCGCCGCACCCGACAGGTGCCGCGTGTAGTTCTCGATCCCCTTGCAATGACCGACCTCCTGCAGCATCTCGAGGTCGAAGCGCGTGCGCTGCTCGAGCCGTTGCGCTTCGACGAGCTTGCCCTCCTTGACGAACTCGTCGAGCCGTTGACGCAGTTCTTCCTTGATGCCGCCGACGGCATCCAGCACGCGTTCCCGCGGGGTCACGTAGTGGCTGCTCGGATACACGGTGAAGCGCGGCAACTTCTGGCGAACGCGCCCCGTGAGGGGGTCGAAGACCTGCAACGACTCGACCTCGTCGTCGAACAGCTCGATGCGGATCGCGAGCTCCGAGTGCTCGGCCGGGAACACGTCGATGGTGTCGCCACGCACGCGAAAAGTGCCCCGCGAGAAGTCGGTCTCGTTGCGCTGGTACTGCATGCGGATCAGTTGCGCGATCACGTCGCGCTGGCCGATCTTGTCGCGCACACGCAGCGTCATCACCATCTGGTGATAGTCGCTCGGATTGCCGATGCCGTAGATCGCCGACACCGAAGCGACGATCACGACGTCCCGCCGCTCCAGCACGCTCTTGGTTGCCGACAGGCGCATCTGCTCGATGTGCTCGTTGATCGAGCTGTCCTTCTCGATGAACAAGTCGCGCTGCGGAACGTAGGCTTCGGGCTGGTAGTAGTCGTAGTAGCTGACGAAGTATTCGACCGCATTCTTCGGAAAGAACTCGCGAAACTCGGAGTACAGCTGCGCTGCCAGGGTCTTGTTCGGCGCGAACACGATCGCCGGCCGCCCCATGCGTGCGATGACGTTGGCCATCGTGAAGGTCTTGCCGGAGCCGGTGACACCGAGCAGCGTCTGGTAGCTCAGCCCATCGCGCAGGCCTTCGACAAGCCGATCGATCGCCTCGGGCTGATCTCCCGCGGGCGAGTACGGCATGTAGAGCTGGAATGGCGAGTCCGCAAACGAGACGAACTCTCCCGTCTTCTGCAGCTCGGGTTGCAAATCATGTACTTCGTTCATCGCATCCTCGCCGTCACGCAGCGGTCGATCTTCGCCAAGCCCCTAAAATTCGAATCGGTCCTGGTACTTCGGCCAGGGCCAATCCATCAGCGTAACGCACACCGTCGCCTCGCGCACCGCGCATCGGTGCCGCCACACCGGAAACTCTCCATGTCCTTGTTTGATGCCGTCGAACTGGCCCCGCGCGATCCGATCCTGGGCTTGAACGAACAGTTCAACGCCGACCCCAATCCTGCAAAGGTGAACCTCGGCGTCGGGGTCTACTACGACGACCACGGCAAGCTGCCATTGCTCAAGTGCGTGGCAGAAGCCGAGCGGCAGATGTCCGAGGCGCCGAAGGCACGCGGCTACCTGCCCATCGATGGCATCGCAGCGTACGACAAGGCGGTCCAGGCGCTGGTATTTGGTGCCGAAAGCAGCGCCGTCAATGACGGGCGCATCGCCACCGTTCAAACCTTGGGCGGCACCGGAGCTCTGAAGGTCGGCGCGGACTTCCTGAAACGCCTCGATCCGCAAGCGCAGGTGTTGATCAGCGATCCCAGTTGGGAGAACCACCGCGCGTTGTTCGGCCAGGCCGGCTTCACGGTGGGCATGTACCCGTACTACGACCCTTCGCTGCGCGACCGTGGAGGGGTGAACGTGGCTGCCATGCTCGCCGCGCTGAACAAGGCGCCGGCTGGAACCATCGTCGTCTTGCACGCCTGCTGCCACAACCCGACCGGCTACGACATTACCGAGGCCCAGTGGCAGCAGGTCATCGACGTGGTGGAGAGCAGGCGGCAAGTCGCATTCCTCGACATGGCATATCAAGGGTTCGGCGACGGCATCGCCGAGGACGGTACCGTGATCCAGCAGTTTCTCGATGCCGGCATCGATTTCTTCGTGTCGACTTCGTTCTCGAAGAGCTTTTCGCTGTACGGCGAACGCGTCGGGGCGCTCAGCGTCGTTTGTGCCGGCAAGGATGAAGCCGCACGCGTGCTGAGCCAGCTGAAGATCGTGATTCGCACCAACTATTCGAACCCGCCGACGCACGGCGCGCAGGTCGTCGCGCTGGTGCTGACCACGCCCGCGCTGCGCGTGCTGTGGGAGGAGGAGCTCGCCCACATGCGCCTGCGCATCAAGGAGATGCGCAAGACCTTGCAGGACAAGCTGCGCGCGGCCGGCGTCAAGACCGATATGAGCTTCATCACCGGGCAAAGAGGCATGTTCAGCTACTCGGGCCTCGGTGAAGAGCAGATGCGACGCTTGCGCAACGAATTCGGGATCTACGGCGTGGATTCAGGACGCATCTGCGTGGCGGCACTGAATACCAAGAATGTCGACGCGGTGGTCAGCGCGATGGTCGAAGTCATGAAGTAGCCAAAGGTTGCCCCCGTTCGCGGTGCTCGCCGCGCACCAACCCGCATGCGTATGAGTCAAATTGGGGCGCAACTCTCTAAAATGTCGAAACCAGCATCAATCCATTGAAGACGGTACCGCTGTGCTCTTTCGCTCAATTCTTCCCAAGGCCATCCGATGCTGTATCAGCTCTACGAGACTCACCGCGCACTTCTGAGTCCTTTCTCGGAGTTCGCCAGCGCATCGGCGAAGCTTTACAACCATCCGCTGTCGCCGTTCGCACACTCGCCGATGGCGCAGCGCGTGGCGGCCGGTTTTGACCTGATGCACCGGCTGGCGAAGGAATACGAAAAGCCCGAATTCGGTATCACGAAGGTGGTGGTCGACGGTGTCGAGGTCGCCGTACAGGAGCAGGTGGCGTGCGAAAAGCCGTTTTGCCGGCTGTTGCGCTTCAAGCGATTCACCGATGCGTTGCCGCAGCTGGCGGCGATGAAATCGCAACCCACGGTATTGGTGGTCGCCCCGCTTTCCGGTCACCACTCGACGCTGCTGCGCGAAACCGTGCGGGCGCTGCTCCAGCATCACAAGGTCTACATCACCGACTGGACCGATGCCCGCATGGTCCCGAACTCCGTCGGGCCGTTCCACCTCAATGAGTACGTCGCCTACATCCAGGAGTTCATTCGCCTTGCAGGTCCGGACGTAAACGTGATCTCGGTCTGCCAGCCGACCGTTCCGGTGCTGGCGGCGGTCTCGCTGATGTCCAGCCGCGGTGAACAGACCCCGCTCACGATGACGATGATGGGAGGCCCGATCGACGCGCGCCGCAGCCCCACCGCGGTGAACAACCTCGCGATGAACAAGAGCTACGAATGGTTCGAAAGCAATGTCATCTATCGCGTGCCGCCCAACTACCCTGGTGCGGGGCGCCGGGTCTACCCAGGCTTCCTGCAGCACTCCGGCTTCATTGCGATGAACCCGGATCGCCACATGAGCTCGCACTACGACTACTTCCTCGATCTGGTGCGCGGTGATGGCGAAGGTGCCGATTCGCATCGCGGGTTCTACGACGAATACAACGCCGTCCTCGACATGCCTGCCGAGTACTACCTGGACACGATCAGGACCGTGTTCCAGGATTTCGCGCTCGTCAACGGCACGTGGGTCGTGGATGGTGAATCGGTTCGTCCGCAGGACATCGAGACCACCGCGTTGCTCACCATAGAAGGCGAACTCGACGACATCTCGGGTGCCGGCCAGACACGCGCCGCGCACGAGCTGTGCACCGGGGTGCCGAAATCGCGCCAGTTCCACTACGACGCGATCGGTGCGGGTCACTACGGCATCTTCTCCGGTCGCCGCTGGCGAGAAAGCATCTACCCCGAGGTCCAGAAATTCATTGCCACTTATGGCCGCCACCACGCGGCGCCGAGCAAGGCCTCGCGAAGAACGGCATCGAAGGGAAACGGACGCACTGCCGCCCGATAATCGGGCAGTGAAGCCTGCCGATCTGGTCGACGCACTGCACGACGCGCTGCCGCAAACGCAGTGCACGCGCTGCAGCTATCCCGACTGTCGCGGCTACGCGCAGGCCATCGCCGATGGCGAAGCCGGTATCAACCAGTGCCCGCCTGGCGGAGCCCAAGGCATCGAGCGCCTCTCTCGCCTGACAGGGCGACCGGTCATCCCGCTCAATCCGACGAACGGCCGTGAAGGCCCACGCCAGCTTGCGGTCATCGACGAGGCATGGTGCATCGGCTGCACCTTGTGCATCAAGGCCTGCCCGGTCGATTGCATCGTCGGTGGGCCGAAGCACATGCACACCGTGATCGACGAGTTGTGTACCGGATGCGAGTTGTGCATTCCGGTTTGTCCAGTCGATTGCATCTCGCTCGTCAACGTGACCGGCGAGCGAACCGGTTGGGACGCCTGGAGCGATGGACAAGCCGCGCAGGCGCGGTCGCGCTACGCCTTTCACCAGCAGCGATTGGCGAACGACAAGCAAGAGAACGATGCCCGCCTGGAGGCCTTAGCCCAGAGCAAGCTGGATGCCTTGGGCGACGCGTCGCGGATCGGCGATCGTGCCGAACTCGAACGCAAGCGCGCGATGATCGAGGCGGTGCTGGCGAAGGCCAGGGCCCGACGCGGCGAAACCGATCACTGAGGCACCCGATGGACGCGCAAGCAATCGAGTCGTTCTTCGCCACCTTGAGAGAAGCGAATCCGCAGCCGGCAAGCGAGTTGCAATACAGCAGCGTGTTCGAACTGCTGAGCGCCGTGTTGCTCTCCGCGCAGGCCACCGACGCGAGCGTCAACAAGGCCACGCGACGGCTGTTCGCCGTGGCCAACACGCCGCAGAAGATGCTTGACCTGGGTGAAGAAGGACTCATCGAATACATCAAGTCGATCGGCCTTTTTCGCAGCAAGGCCAGGCACCTGATGCAGACCTGCCGCATGCTCGTCGAGCGACACGGCGGCGAAGTCCCCGGCACACGCGAAGCACTCGAAGCCTTGCCCGGCGTCGGCCGAAAGACGGCGAACGTTGTTCTCAACGTGGCCTTCGGCGAGCCGACGATGGCCGTTGACACGCACATCTTTCGCGTCAGCAACCGTACCGGGCTCGCTCCCGGCGCCACGCCGATGGCCGTCGAGAGCGCGCTGCTGGAATGTGTGCCGCAAGACTTTCGGGTCGACGCGCACCATTGGCTGATCCTGCATGGGCGTTATGTCTGCCAGGCGCGCAAGCCGTTGTGCCCGCAGTGCGCCGTCGCGAAGTACTGCGAGTACGAACAGAAAACGACGGTCTGATTCTCACAGTCCTCGGCTGTCGAAGCGCAGCCCGATCCACGCCTGACGACCGATGGCCTGATAGTCGCGCGCTGGTTGATAGTCGCGGTCGAACGCATTCAACAGCTTCGCCTCGAGCTGGATTTGCGGGTTGAAACGGTAGCGTGCCTGCAGATCGACGATTTCATACGCCCCGAGGCGCACTGCGCCGTCCGGCCGGGCTCCGACACCGAGCAAACTGGCGCCGAACAACCATGCGCCGTGACGGTAGTCGGCAGCGACGCTGACCTGGTGTGCAGCGCGGCGCGTCAGTCGCTGCCCAGTGTCGCGATCGGTCGCATCGAGCAGATCGAGATTCGCACGAGCGCTCAAGGCGCCGAATTGATGGGCAGCGGCAAAGGTCGCCCCTTGCAGTCTCGCTCGGCCGATGTTGCGCGCGCAGCCGAAGTTGTACGCCGGATCGGCGGGGCAGAAGGAGCGATCGGGCTCGAATGCGATCCGGTCGCGCACTCGGTTTCGATAGAGCGTCGCACTGGCCGAGCTCGCGTCTGCCCGCCACGTGATGCCTACTTCGAAGCTGCGGGAACGTTCCGGTTGCAAGGTCGCGACGCCGAAACCCGGGAAGTAGAGTTCGTTGAACGACGGCGCGCGAAACGCTGTGCCCGCTGCAGCCCGCAGGTTCAGCCCGGTCTGCAGCTCCAGGCCCCACGCAGCCTTGCCGGTCGTCACGCCCCCGAAGACCGAACTGCGGTCATGCCGCACATCGGCTTGAAGCAACTGGGCGCCGAGCTTTGCCGCATAGCCGAGCACGAACGCCGTGTTGCTGCGCTCCTGATCCGTGACGAAGGATGTCGACGAAGCCTGCTCGGTGAGCCGCTCGACCGCGGCCACCCATTGCTGGTCATTGGCGATGTGCCAGGCGTTCTGCCATGTCAGTTGCCTGCGATGCGTATCGAAGCGGCTCTGAACGCTCGCGCCGCTGCGCAACTCGTCGTCGTTGTGTGCGAGCTGCAAGCTCGTCGTCCACTGCTTCGAGATCGCACCGCGATAGTCGAGTGCTGCGACACGCGTATCGAGCTTGTTGCGAAAGTCCGCAGAAGGGTCCGGCGCAAACGTCGGTGGATTGAATTCAGCATCGTCGAACTGAGAACGCAGCCTGGCCTGCAGCAGATTCAAGCCGAGTCGATGCTCCTGCGCAGGGGAATAGCCCAGCCGCAACGATCCCGTCGTGCGCGAGAAGCCGTCGCGGTCGGGATTGAACAGACCGAATCGATCGCCCGGTGCGATGGCCGACACGCCGCGACTCGATTCGCGGCTCAGCGAAGCTGCATAGTCGATGCTCTGTGTCGCGCCGGAGGTCGCCGCAGACAACTGGCGCGAGCGCAGACCGCCGACAGCGGCATGCGCCGCCAGGCTCGGCGAGCCCTCGCCGCGTCGCGTGATGATCTGGATCACGCCGCCCACGGCGTCGGCACCGAACAGGCTCGAGCCCGGACCGCGCAGCACTTCGATCCGCTCGATCTGCGCGAGGCTGATGCCTTCGAGCGCCGTCTGGCCGAGCGTGGCCGAGCCGACACGCACACCATCGATGAGCACCAGCGTGTTGTTCGCGCCGTTGCCGCGCAGCAGCACGCTCGCGTTCTGGCCCGGACCGCCGTTGCGAGACAACTGCACACCCGCCTCGCGACGCAGCAGGTCTTCAAGGGAATCAGCGCTCGATTCGCGGATACGCTGCGCGTCGATGACGACCAGATCGGAGACCACGCGATCCAACGCGATCGGTTCTCGAGTTGCAGTCACGACGACAGGCGAAAGGGTTGACGATTGCGCCCACGCGGCGCATGAGGAAATGGCGAAAAAAACGCTACACACGGCGGCGCGCGGTCCGTGCGGCACCAGAACAAGAGTGGACATGGTCAATAGGCGAGAGAAGATGCTCGCGACCTGCTTCCCCGCAGGCGCCAGCGACTCGGAGACTCACCGTCGGTCCGTCTCCACCTGTTGGCCGGTATCCGGGCTGGCGGAGGCGACCCATGCAACCTTCCCAAGGACTCGAGTTCCTCAGTGGTGAGCGCATGAGCGGAAGCCGCGAGGCTTCGTCCGCTTGACCGTTGCGGGGGCAGCGCAGGTGGGGGCACGCCGATTCGTGCGAGCCCCTCTGCTTCCCGTTTAACTGTGACGGCAAGAACACCGTCACGGGCACCAACGCAATGGATGGTAGCAGCCAAGGGGGCCCGCCTACAATCCGACGCGGGAGATCAAGCGCCATGTCGACACTTGAAGATCTTGCGGACCGCGTCGAGCGGCTGCTGTTGCGGCACGACGAACTCAAGCGCACGGCTGCGCTGCTCGAGCAGCAACTGGCCGCCGTCACGCAAGAGCGCGACAGCATGCGCATTCGACTGTCGACTGCACGGTCGCGCATCGATGCGTTGCTCGAGCGGCTTCCCAACGAGGCGGCCCCGAAGAATGCTCGGAGCACACGGTGAAGCAGATCGAAGTGACGATCATGGGCCAGAGCTACATCCTCGGCTGCCCCGAAGGGGGTGAGGCGTCGTTGCTCGAAGCGGTGAACACCGTCGACCAAGAGATGAGCGCGATCCGCGACAACGGCCGTGTCAAGGCTCGCGAACGCATCGCCGTGCTCGCCGCTCTCAATCTTGCATTCGCGCTCGCGCAGCGGCCCGCTGCGGACTCCGGCACACAGCGCGCGAACGGCGCATCGGGCGCGGACAGCGTCGACATCGACGCGTTGATTCGCCGCGTCGACGAGGCTCTCGGCGACGACGGCAGATTGCTCTGAAAATCATCTCGACAATCATGCCGAGACGGATGCGCGAAGCGTAGAATGATTTCGTCCGTCGCGTTCGCGTGAGTCCTATAGTTCCTTGAACCGATGCTCGTAGAGCCAGGGCTTGGAACATCGCCGGGCTGGTGTGATCGTCTCGCGTCAGATGAACCCGAGGCCCGTGCTGACCTCGCCCACCTGAATCCACCTGGGTTCAGGAATGCGGCTCCCGGTTCGCGGCGGACACCTACATCCTAAGAACAAGCTCGATGGCCACTCAGCACTGGCTCATGAAGAGCGAGCCCACCGAGTGCTCGATCGACGACCTCGTGCGCGCCCCGAATCAAACCGTCGCATGGGTTGGCGTCCGCAACTACCAGGCCCGCAATTTCATGCGCGATGCGATGGGTGTCGGCGACGGCGTTCTTTTCTATCACTCGTCGTGCCCTGAGCCCGGCGTTGCCGGCATCGCCGAAGTCGTCTCGGGCGCCTACCCCGACGCGACACAATTCGATCGCAAAAGCCCGTATTTCGACGCCAAGTCGACACGCGAGACACCGCGCTGGATGAATGTCGACGTGCGCCTTGTTCGCAAGACGCCGCTGCTTACGCTGCAGGCGATGCGCAATGCGCCGGCACTCGCGTCGATGCGCGTGTTGCAGCGGGGCAATCGCCTTTCGATCACGCCGGTGACGTCGCAGGAATGGCGTCGCGTGCTCGATCTGCTGGAGAGTGCTTGAGCATCGAATGGCCGCTGGTCATCGAGTTGCTGCTGCTGGGCACCTGCATGGTGGGCGCGGGCGGAGCAGCTCAAGCGCGCCTTCGCACTGCTGATGTACGGGCCGGCGGCATACATGTTCTACGAGGCCCTCAAGCCCTGAGCCCGTCAAGTGCCTGTTTCGAAGCGGATGCTCGCCAGGGCAACATGGTTGCCGCCGCGGCGTCGAGCTTCAGCCAACGCCGTTGTGGCCGCCTGAAGCAGTTCTTCCTGGGTGCCGGCTGTGTGCGGGAAACTTGCAACGCCCATCGACGCCGTGAAGCCCAGCTCGTGCCCTTCAAGGACCACGATCTGGGTCGCGCACTGGCGGCGCAAGCCCTCCATGCGCGAATGGGCAGTGGCCAGCCCGACACCGGACAACAACACCGCGAAGCTGTCGTCGTCGAAGTGACAGGAAGCATCCATCGCCCGCGTGTTGTTGCGCAGCAGGCGTCCCAGCGCTTCGAGAATTCGTGTGCGCGCCGCTTCGCCACCGGCAAGGGCCGCCTCATTGAGCGGATCGATCACGACAGACACCAGCGCAAATTCGCGGTGTTCGCGCGATGAGAGGTCGACCTCGCGACGCAGTTGGTCCTCGAAGTGGGCATGGTTGTAAAGGCCAGTGGTGTCGTCACGCAGGACCTGGTCCTGCAGCTCGCGGCGCAAGCTCTGGTTCGCCTTCTGTTGCTGCTCCAGCTGCTCGAGCGCAAGCCGCAACTGGTTTTCGCGATGGCGCGCTTCCGTCAGCTCGCTCCACACCGAGCACAGGTACTTGGCGGCTTGCTCGTCGGCCCGCGCCAGCGGGACACGCAGGACGCTGAATTCGCGACGCCCGCCAGGAATCTCGATCTTGTGTTCGTTCGTCGCTCCGGCGGGCTGTGCCGCCGCAGACTGCTCCGCCGCCCTCAGCGACGGCCCGGCCGCCGCCAGAAACAACTCGCCATCGGTGAGACCGATCACCTCATCAGCCGGGCGACCGAGCAATGCGGCCATCGCATCGTTGACCCAGACGTAGCGGCCGGACTCGACCTCCTTGATCGACATCAACGCTCTTGATTGCGTCACCTGCGCCAGCAACACTTTGCCAAGGCTCGCTGCAAGCGAGGCCAGGGGTTCGGGAAGCGTGGGCGTGACCATTTCAAGGCGGCAATTGGCGGTCTGTTCGTGTGCAGCGGCGGTCCAACGGAAGTGAGGCGTCCCCCAAAGCAATCCATCTTGGTCGCGTGATGCTTGGCTTGCAAGGGCACGCAGTGGGATACGCATGCAAAACCCCTAGGTTGATGTTACCGGGGCACCTGCCCACCGCTGTTCGACCAACCGGCGCGTCCATGACGCATTTCACGGCGCGCCGGCTCGCCCTTCACCCCAACAAGACCTGCATGCTGCGTTCGTATTGGTCGGTGAGCTCATCGAACACGGCCAGAAGTCGCTCGCTCGCTTCACCCAGCGCCCGCTGGCCGTTGGCCTCTTGGACACGTGTTCGTGCCTGCGTCAGATTCGCCCAAGCCTGCGACGCTTCGTCGAGCGACGCGCGTATTTCCAGCGTGCTCAAAGGTGTCGCCGCCAGAACGGCCATGGCATCTTCGAAGTCGAGCGCGGTCTTGTCGGCGTCGGCCTTTGCGCGCTCGGCCGCTTCGCCCGTCAGCAAGCCACCGAGCAAAGCCAGTTTTGCCAACCGCTGCGACAGCATGCGCTGTCGGCCCGACACGTTGATCACGTGCAGCGTGGCGGTCACCGCCGCCGACTCCAGGTGGGTCGTGAACTGATCGGCTCGCAGCAGAAACTGTTCCGCCAGCGTGTCGACTTCGGCAATCCGGTCGAGGTCGACGGGCGCCGAAACCACCACCTTGAACGTGCCCCATTGCGTCGCCACCGCGTCGAGCAGATCGCCGAACGTCGCCTTCGAAACCGCACGCTCCAGGAAGGCGAGGTTCTTGTCGATGCGCTCGAACGACTCGACCAGAAGGCGTTGATGTGCCGCAGTGTCGACGCACAGGCCGAGCAGCGCGTAGAGCTTGGCCAGACGTTGCGACAGCATGCGCAGTTGCCCCGCTCGATTGACGGCCTCGGCGAAACGCGCGGCGTCGATCACATGCTGCGAAACCTGACCGACACGCTGGTTCGTGTGCATCGATGCCGTGCGCAGCACGCGAAAAGCCTCGTCCTCGGAGACCTGGCGCGCTCGCATCAGGATGCCTTTCGCGCGATCGACCAGCTTGCGCTCCGCGAAGCGGTGGGACACGTCGGCGAGCTCGTCACGCAGCCCCTGCTCGTAGGCGAATCGCGCCTGCGCCAAGTGCACCAGCGGCCTCAAGCGCTGCAAGGCGTAACCGCTGACCACGTAGGCATGGATTCCCGAGCGCAGCGCACGATCCATCTTTTCCGCGTCGGGATCGTTGGTGAACACCAGCAGTGGCCGCGGCGACGTGGCCATCAGCGCGGCGGCAACTTGAAACAGAGCGTCGTCAGGCGACGCTTCGTGAAATACGACCACGCCGGGTCCAAGACGCACCACCTCTTGCACCAAGTTGCCGCGGTGCACTGCACCAATTACGTGAATGCCGACGGTTTCCAGATCGGACTGCAGATCCGGAGCGCCGGGGGACGCGCTCGCAACCACGAGACAGGAGGTCATTGGGAAGTCGTTGCTCTACAAGCGAGATCAGCTCGTCGCAGAAGATAACAGCAGCCCGCGTGCAGCCGCGCCTCCAATGATCCCACACAGTTGGCATGAGGCTTGCAGAGTAGCGGTCGGGTGTGACGCTGCACCCCGACCTTCGCCGCCGCACTGGCGAGTCATGCTCACAACGACGTGAGTATTCATGTGCCTCCCCCTCGGCTTTGCCCGAGGTGATTGTCCGGAGACCCATGAAGACCGAGTCCGTCCGATCCACTTTGCCTTGCCCAGACAACCCGCAGCCCATTGCGGCTGGTGCCGCCCTCGCCTGAGCGTCGTTACGACCACCTCGTTTTGCCGGAAATTCCACATGTCCAACGCCAAGACTTTTGTGCGATCGGGTCACTGGCCCACCCTCTTCGCCGCCTTTCTGTATTTCGACTTTTGCTTCGCGATCTGGGTGCTCAACGGCGCGATGGCGCCGTTCATCAGTGAATCGTTCCAGCTCAGCGCAGCACAAAAAGGCTTCATGGTGTCGGTGCCGATCCTGGCCGGGGCGCTGATGCGCTTTCCGCTAGGCGTGCTGGCTCAGTACATCGGGCGCAAGAACGCGGCCATGGTCGAAATGGGCCTGATCATCTTCGCGCTGGTCTACGGCTTCCTGTTCGTGAACAGCTACGACGGCGTGCTCGCGATGGGCGTGCTGCTCGGCATTGCCGGCGCCAGTTTCGGCGTCGCGCTGTCGCTCGGATCGGGCTGGTTCCCGCCGAAGTACAAGGGCCTGGCGATGGGCATCGCCGGCGCGGGCAACTCGGGCACGGTGCTCGCGGTGCTGTTCGCCCCGCCACTGGCCGACAAGTTCGGCTGGTCGGCGGTCTACGGCCTGGCTGCCTGCACGATGGTGCTGCCGATGGTGGTGATGTGGTTTGCCGCGAAGGAACCGCCGGATCGCGAGAAGCAGATCTTTCGCGAACACATCGCCTGCCTGTTCGAGAAAGACGGCTGGGCATTCAGCCTGATCTACATCATCACCTTCGGCGGGTTCATCGGCCTCGCGAGCTTCCTGCCGACGTACTTCCACGATCAGTTCAAGGTCACGAAGGTCGAGGCCGGCCAGTTGACGATGCTGGCGACGCTGATGGGCTCGGCGGTGCGCGTGGTCGGGGGCTACATCTCCGATCGCATCGGCGGCATCAATACCCTGAGCGCCGTGCTGGTGCTGGTGGCTGCGACGCTGGTCATGTGCGGATTCGCAAGCAGCTCGGTGGCGTTGACGACGCTGCTGTTCATGCTGTGCTTCGCCGCACTCGGCGCCGGCAACGGTGCGCTCTTCCAGCTCGTGCCGCTGCGCTGGCCCGTGACCACGGCGGTGGCAGGCTCGATGATCGGCGAGATCGGCGCGCTCGGCGGCGGCTTCCTGCCCAACGCGATGGGCCAGTCCAAGCAGCTCGCGGGGACCTACCTGTGGGGGTTCGTCTCGTTTGCCGTGCTGGCGGTCGTGATGCTGCTGATGTTGCGCGTCGTGCAAATCCGCTGGACGCGCACTTGGGCCGAAAAAGGTGGGCGCGCCCGCAGCGCGGTCGCGCCTGCGGCGGAGACCAACTTCGCGCGAGCGGAGTTGAGCGCTCGAAGCGCGCAGCCGTAGACAAGAGCTGCGGTCGAATCAAGAGCGGCGGTCGAATGGCTCAGCGGTTTCTCCACTCAACGCGGCAGGAAGAGCAGCCAGTACACGAGCAGCACGTTGAACAACAGCGAGACTGCCAAGGCGATCTTCCACAACGCGGTGGGGTCGCGCGCGACGAGCGGCGTGGCGTGCAACGCGTTCAGTGGGCGCGAAGCGCCGCGTTCGAGCGCCAGTACCATCTCTTCGGCGGTCTCGAAGCGCTGTTTCGAGTCAAGCGCAACGGCTTTCAGCACCACGTGGTCGAGCCAGATCGGCACATCGGGTCGCAGCCGCGAAGGCGGCTTCGGGTCGCGCCGAAAACGCGCGGTCTGATACGGCTCGACCTCGCCGTACGGAAGCTTGCCGCTCAGCCACTGATACATCGTCACGCCCAGGGCGTAGAGATCGCTGCGCGCGTCGGCAGTGACATGTTGATCGCCGCTCCATTGTTCCGGGTTCATGTAGCTCGGGGTGCCGGCATGCAAGGTGCGCAATGCCTTCGGTTCACTGCCGGAGATCGCCACGCCGAGATCGAGTACCCGCCATTGACCGTCGTCGCCCAGGTGCAGGTTGCCGGGCTTCAGGTCGCGGTGGATGACACCATGCCGGTGCAGACGGCCGAGCGCGCGCGCCACCGCGAGCGCACCTTCGATGATCTCGGGCACTTCGAAGCGGCGTCCCTCGACGAGCATCTGCTCGAGCGTGCGCCCCGCGTGCCAGTCGAACACGGTGTAGAAGGCGGTCGGATTCTCGACCTCACGCACGAGCACGAAGGCGGCACCGCCGTGCTGCCCGGAGCCTGGCGCCACGCGGCTCGCGAGCCACGCCTCATGGGCCAGCATCGCACGCTCTTCGCGGTCGCTCGCGCGCGCTTCGTGCAAGGTCTTCAGCGCAACCAGCTCCTGCGTGTCGGCGACGCGGGCCTGATAGAGCCGATGCACACCCGTGTTGGCGACCTGCGCGGTGATCGTGTAGCCATCCAGGCGGTCGCCCACCTTCAACCGCACCGGAACGGGCAACTGGCGACCTTGCAACAGGCTGTCTTCGAGTCTGCCCTGAGCAAGGCCACGCACGCGCATGACCAGCGCGGTGGCGTTGTCGCGGGTGCCCGCCGCGAGCGCCGCCCTGACCAACGCTTCGCTCGCCGATTGCACGTCCCCCTCGCGTGCGAGCGCGGCAAGACGCGCGCGCTTGAGCACGCCATGCACCCCATCGCTGGTCAGCACGAACACGTCGCCGATGTGCAGTTCGCCTTGCATGAAGTCGATGCGCACGCGGTCGTCGAGCCCCACGGCGCGCGTCAGCCGGCTGCGCTGATCGGTGTGGTCGAAGCAATGGTCCTGGCTGAGCTGCATGCACTCGCCACCGGGTCCGCCGCGCAGCAGCCAGGCGCGCGTGTCGCCCACGTGAGCGAGTGTGAAGGCATGCCCGCGCAACACGAGCGCGGTGAGCGTCGTCATCGCTCCCCCGCCCTCTTCGCCCGCGGCAAGCCGACGTTGGTTGTGGTCGGCGAGCCAGACGTTCTGCGCGCCGATCAGCCGGTCGAGCACGACCGTTGTGTCCCAGGTGTCCGGGCAGCAGAAATAGTCCTGGACGACGCTCATCACGGTGGTTTGTGCGGCTTCCAGGCCGCGCCCGCCGGTCGACACGCCATCGGCGATCGCCGCCACCAGGCCACGCGCTTCGTCGCTGGGCCCCGGTCGCAGCGCGGCGGCGAAGTCCTCGTTGACTTCGCGAGGGCCCTTCAAGCTGAAGTGGCCGACTTCTACGTCAAAGCTCATGCATGTGCCCCGTCGAGCGTGCGATCGGAGCGATCACAAGCCACCCTGAAATTGCGAAAGCCCGAATTCTGCCCACAAACGGTGGCGCCGCGCGGCGCGGACGGCCTGACTGGCACTTTGCTTGCTAACCCTTCCCCGTCGACGGCGCGACAAGCGCGGAGAGATTCATGAAGAAGTTGAAACTGGTGATGGTGGGCAACGGCATGGCCGGCGTGCGCACCATCGAAGAGCTGCTGAAGATCGCGCCGGATCTGTACGACATCACCGTGTTTGGCGCCGAGCCGCACCCGAACTACAACCGGATCCTGCTGAGCCCGGTGCTGGCGGGCGAGCAGACGCTCGACGAGATCGTGTTGAACCCGGTCTCGTGGTACGAGGAAAACGGCATCACGCTGCACCTGGGCAAGAAGGTCGTCGGCGTCGACCGCGCTCGCCGCATTGTGAAGGCCGAGGACGGTACCGAAGCCGAGTACGACCGGCTGCTGCTCGCCACCGGCTCGAATCCGTTCATCCTGCCGATCCCCGGCAAGGACCTCAAGGGCGTGATCGCCTACCGCGACATCGCCGACACCAACACGATGATCGAGGCCGCGACGCAGTACCAGCACGCGGTCGTGATCGGCGGCGGACTGCTCGGCCTCGAAGCGGCCAACGGGCTGATGCTGCGCGGCATGCAGGTCACGGTCGTGCACATCATGCCGTGGCTGATGGAGCGACAGCTCGACAACGCGGCCGGCAAGTTGCTGCAGAAATCGCTCGAAGCGCGCGGGCTCAAGTTCCTGATCGGCGCGCAGACGCAGGCCCTGGTTGGTGACAAGGACGGACGCGTGATGGCCGTGCAGTTCAAGGACGGCGCCGAGATCCCCGCCGACCTCGTCGTGATGGCGGCGGGCATCCGGCCGAACACCGAACTCGCCGAGAAGATCGGCCTGCACTGCAACCGCGGCATCGTCGTCAGCGACACGATGCAGACGATCACCGACGCGCGTATCTATTCGGTGGGCGAATGCGCGGCGCACCGCGGCGTTGCCTATGGGCTGGTCGCGCCGCTGTTCGAGCAGGGCAAGGTGTGCGCGACCCACCTCGCGCAGTTCGGGATCGGGCTGTATTCCGGCAGCCAGACCTCGACGAAGCTGAAGGTCACCGGCATCGACCTGTACTCCGCCGGCGACTTCATCGGCGGGCCCGACTGCGAAGAGATCGTGATGAGCGATCCCTACGGCGGCGTCTACAAGAAGCTCGTCATCCGCGACGACAAGCTCGTCGGCGCATGCCTGTACGGCGACACGGTCGACGGCTCGTGGTACTTCAAGCTGCTGCGCGAAGGCCGCAAGATCGCCGACATCCGCGACAAGCTGATGTTCGGCGAGTCGCATCTCGGCGACACCGGCCACGAGGGCCACAACAAGGCCGCCGCGATGGCCGCCGCCGACGAGGTCTGCGGCTGCAACGGCGTCAACAAAGGCACGATCTGCAAGGCCATCAAGGAAAAGGGCCTGTTCACGCTCGAAGAGGTGCGCAAGCAGACGAAGGCGAGCGCGAGTTGCGGCTCGTGCACCGGCCTCGTCGAGCAGTTGCTGATGTTCACCGCCGGCGGCGACTACAGCGCGGCGCCGAAGAAGAAGGCGATGTGCGGCTGCACCGATGCGAGCCACCAGGAAGTGCGCGACGCGATCCGCGACGAGCACCTGCTCGCGATCGGCGACGTCCACAAGCGCATGGGCTGGCGCACACCCAACGGCTGCTCGAGCTGTCGCCCCGCGATCAACTACTACGTGCTCAGCACGTGGCCGAAGGAGGCGAAGGATGACCCTCAGAGCCGCTTCATCAACGAGCGCAGCCACGCGAACATTCAAAAGGACGGCACCTACTCGGTGATCCCGCGCATGTGGGGCGGCGAAACCACGGCCGACGAGTTGCGCCGCATCGCCAACGTGGTCGACAAATACAAGATCCCGACGGTCAAGGTCACCGGCGGTCAGCGCATCGACTTGCTCGGCGTGAAGAAGGAAGACCTGGTCAACGTCTGGAAGGACATCGGCATGCCTTCGGGTCATGCCTACGCGAAGGCGCTGCGCACCGTGAAGACCTGCGTCGGGTCCGAGTGGTGCCGCTTCGGCACGCAGGACAGCACGCAGATGGGCAAGGACCTGGAGCGTGCGCTGTGGCGCATGTACGCGCCGCACAAGGTCAAGCTCGCGGTGAGCGGCTGCCCGCGCAACTGCGCCGAGGCCGGAATCAAGGACGTCGGCGTGATCGGCGTCGACTCCGGCTGGGAGATCTATATCGCCGGCAACGGCGGCATCAAGACCGAAGTCGCGATGTTCCTGTGCAAGCTGAAGACGGCCGAAGAGGTCCTCGAGTACAGCGGTGCATTCCTGCAGCTCTATCGCGAGGAAGGCTGGTACCTCGAGCGCACCGTGCATTACGTCGGCCGCGTCGGCCTCGACTACGTGAAGAAGAAGATCCTCGACGACGCGCAAGGCCGCAAGGCGTTGTGGGAGCGGTTGAAGTTCAGCCTGGAAGGCGAGCCCGATCCGTGGTTCGAGTTCGACAAGGCTGCCGTCGACACGCGGCAGTTTCAACCGGTCGGCGCCTGAGGCTATGACGGCCCCAAGACGCCTGCGGCGTCGCCCCTCGAGGGGAGCTCAGCCCTCTTGGGGCGGCCCGGCGAAGGCTGAGGAATGCGGAGACAAACATGAGTGACTGGAAAACCATCTGCCGCGTCGAGGACATCCCGGTTCTCGGCGCGCGCCGCGTCGCCCGGCCGGGCAGCACCGACGTCGCGGTCTTTCGCAACGCCGAAGACAAGGTGTTCGCGCTGCTCGATCGCTGCCCGCACAAGGGCGGTCCACTCTCGCAGGGCATCGTGTTCGGCGAAAGCGTCGCGTGTCCGTTGCACAACTGGACCATCGGCCTGGCCGACGGTTGCGCCAAGGCACCGGACCAGGGCTGCACGCAACGTTTCAGCGTGAAGGTCGAAGGCGGCGTGGTGCATCTGGACCTCGAAGAGCTGAACAAGTCGGCTGCCGAGGCAGTTCGCTACGAAGCGACACAGGTCTAACAAGGGGGCACGACGATGATCTTCGGCCGCAAGCATCGCAAGCCGATTTCCATTCCGGTCAAGGAGGCGAAGGAATGGAAATATACGACGTGCAACTATTGCTCGACGGGCTGCGCGATCGAAATCGGCCTGAATGAGAACGGCAAGATCGTCACCAGTCGCGGCCATGCCGGCGCCGACGTGAATCGCGGCAAGCTGTGCATCAAGGGCTTGCTCGAACACGAGCTGTTCGACTCTCCCGGGCGCGGCACGATGCCGTTGATCAGAGACAAGGCGCACCTGCCCTTCCAGCCGGCAAATTGGGATGCGGCGCTCGACAGGACGGCCGCCAAGATCAAGGAGATCCAGGACAAGTACGGGCGTGATTCGTTCGCCGTGGTCTCGACCGGTCAACTCTTGACCGAGGAGTTCTACACCATCGGCAAGCTGGTGCGCGGACAGATCGGCACCAACAACTACGACGGCAACACCACCTTGTGCATGGCCTCTGCCGTGTCGGGCTACAAGCGCTCGTTCGGTTCCGACGGCCCGCCGGGCTGCTACGGCGACTTCGAGCACACGCACTGCCTGATGGCATTCGGCTCCAATCTGCCGGAGCAACACCCCATCATCTATTGGCGCCTCAAGGAGGCGCTCGAGAAGCGCAAGTTCCCGCTGATCGTCGTCGATCCCCGCGTGACGATGCTCGCGCAGTTCGCCGACATCCATCTTCCGATCACGCCCGGCACCGACACCGTGCTCGTCAACGCGATGCTGCACGTGATCTTCAAGGAAGGGCTGGAAGACAAGGAATACATCGCCCAGCACACGAAAGGCATCGAAGAGCTGCGCGCGCTGGCCGCCGAATACGACCCGAAGACGGCCCAGCACATCTGCGGTATCGACGAGGACCGCATCCGCCAGGTGGCGCGCATCTACGCCAAGGCGCCGGCCGCGATGAGCATCTGGACGATGGGGATCAACCAGTCCACGCACGGCTCCGACGGCGTGGTGAACATCAACAACCTCAATCTCGTCACCGGCAACATCGGAATTCCGGGCGGCACGAGCCTGTCGATCACCGGCCAGTGCAATGCGATGGGGACGCGCGAATGGTCCTCATGCTCCGGCCTGCCGGGCTATCGGCTGCTGGAGAAGGAAGCCGACCGCAAGCACATCGCCGACTTCTGGGGCATCGACGAAACCTTCTTCCCTCCGAAACGCGGCCTGGCGCAAACAGACATCTTTCCCGCCATCGAAAGCGGCGAGATCAAGGGCCTGTGGCTGATCGCGACGAATCCGATGACGTCGATGCCGAACCAGCCGCGCATCCGCAAGGCGATGGAGAACCTCGAATTCCTGGTCGTGCAGGACGTCTACGAAGACGTCGAAACCAACAAGTACTCGCACGTCTTTCTGCCGGCGGCGGTGTGGGCCGAGAAGGAAGGCTGCCACACGAATACCGAGCGCCGCGTGAATCTCACGCGCAACGTGTTGCCGCCGTACGCGGATTCGAAACCGGACTTCTGGATCTTCAACGAGATGTCCAAGCGTTTCATGGACCGCAACAGCATCCACTTCCCCGAGACGCCCGAGGGTGCGTTCGAAGAGATGAAGGAGCTGTCGAAAGGCGCCGGGCGCACCTTGGACATCTCGGGCATGAGCTACGAAAAGATCGAAGCTGCACGCGGCATTCAGTGGCCCTACAGCGAGGCGCAGGCGCAGGCGGACGAGCAGCGGATCGGCAAGGCGAAGGGCTTCGACATGAAGGAGCGGCAGGACTTCCTGGGCAACTCCCGCCTGTACGTCGAGGGCGTGTTTCAGACGCCCGACGGCCGCGCCAACCTGATTCCGATTCGCTTCGTCAACAACAACGAATGCCCGGATTCCGAGTACCCGTTCTGGCTGAACTCGGGCCGCGTCGTCGAGCATTTCCACACCCGCACGCGCACCGGCAAGATCGGCAATTGCAACAAGTTCAGTCCGACGCCGTACATGGAGATGAATCCGGACGCCGCCGACGAACTCGGCATCGAGCATCAAAGCTATGTGCGCCTGGTGAGCCGTCGCGGCGACGCCGTCGTGATGGTGCAGCTCACGCATCGCGTCGGTCGCGACATGCTGTTCATCCCGTTCCACTTCCACGATTGCGTCAACCGGTTGACGCTCGGACTGCTCGACCCGTATTCACGCCAGCCTGCGTTCAAGCAGAACTCGGTGCGGGTCGAGAAGGTGGACCAGAAGGAAGCTGGCCGCTTGAATCTCGAACGCCGCGCGTTCTGATCAACCCGGATCACACGATGAAAAGCAACGGCCTCGCTCAGTTCGACGTCATGTCCTTCGTCACGAGCAGCGAAGGCGCGCCGCCGATCGGCAAGAAGATCTGGGAAATCCGCACCGAGGAGCAACCGTATGCGTTGCTGAAGGACCGGAACATTCCCGAGGCCAACTGCTACGGGCAGAAGATCGATCTGATCGAGTTGACCGAGCACAAGCATCCTGTCGGCCGGTCGATGTTCATCAATGAAAACCCCGCGGTCGGCAGCAATCCGAACCGCAACAAGCAGCACGGGTTCTACTTCACCGCCGACAACTGCATCGGCTGCCACGCGTGCGAAGCCGCCTGCAGCGAAAAGAATGACAACCCGCCGCACCTGGCGTTCCGGTCGGTCGGCTATGTGGAGGGGGGAAGTTTCCCCGACTACAAGCGCATGAACAT